>Ga0180016_100094_pt1 | contig 37853 bp, 39 predicted proteins | sample KR46_M_MetaG_FD_129673 | JGI IMG/M metagenome (GOLD analysis project Ga0180016, IMG submission 129673) | Groundwater microbial communities from the Olkiluoto Island deep subsurface site, Finland - KR46_M_MetaG | ecosystem: Environmental > Aquatic > Deep subsurface > Groundwater | place: Finland... | reverse complement strand
TGGCTGAGCCACACCACGTCGTAGGGACCGCCCAGGTCGTTTTTCTGGTAGTCCCCGGCGATGAAGCGCACCTCGCCGCCGCGCGGGTGCAGGGCCGCCTCTTCCTGGAAATAAGGCTTGGCACCGGGCAGGTCGAACACTGTGGCGCTTAATCCGGGGGTCTCGTCGGCAAAGGTGAGGCCGTAGACGCCGGGGCCTCCCGCCAGGTCCAACAGGCTCTGGCCCGAGGCCAGGCCCAGACGGGCGGCGGTGCCTGTGGCCTGCTGGCGGGCGATGTCGCGCATGGCCCGGTAGAAGTGGGCCCGCCCGGCGGGCTCGCCGTTGGAGTCCTTTTTCTCGGGCATCTCCACCGGCTTGCCGGAGCGGACGCTCTCGGCCAGATGGGACCACACCGGCATGAGGTCGGCCATGTGCATGACCATGTTGTTGAGGCTGCGGGGGGCGTCGGGGTCCAGCAGGGTTTCCAGGCCGGGAGCCAGGGCGTAGGCCTCGCCCTGCTTCACCGCCAGTTCCAGGGCGTGCATGGCGATTACCAGCATCCGGGTGGCCCTTGGGTCCAGGCCCAGCTCGGAGGCCAGCGCCTCGGCCGTGGCCGGGCCCTTTTTAGCCAAACGCGCGGCCACGCCGGTGCCCACCGCCGCGTGCAGGGTGGCCGAAGCCCAGAAGCCGTGGGCCAAACGCGATACATCCTCGGGCTTCCACTGCTTGGGGCTCATTGGCCGCTCCTTTTTTAGATTACCTCAGAATCAAATACCAAAGGACCAATCCCACGGTGTTCACCGCCAGGGGGCCGTAGAGATAAGGATAGCAGGAGGTCAGGGTGCATTTGAAGTAGTCGCGCGACAGCAAAAAGCACAAATGCAGGGGAGAGAGCATCATGCCGAAAAAGCCGCACACAAAGGCCAGACCGCCGTGGGCCAGGTATTCCATGCCGCTCATGCCGCTGATCAAAGGCACCACCACCGGCAGGCTGGCGGCCACGTAGCCCACCGCGATGCCGGTGACCAGGCCGCTGACAAAGGGCAGCAGGCAGATCATGGCCAGGGCGGGGATGCCGTAGGCGTTCATCTCGTGCTCGATCTCGCCCACCGCGCCCGAGGCTTTCATCAGCCCCTGGAACACCATGATCCCGGCGATGAGCCCCATCATGGCCAGCACTTCCCGGCGGCCGAAGGTGGCCAGCACCCTGCCCAGGCCGATGCGGTTGGCCACCGCCGCGGCGATGAGCGCCCCGGCCAGGCCCGCGATGAGCGCGGTGCCGTCGGGCCAGGGCGGTCCGCCCTTGCCCCACAGGGCCCCCAGGGCCGAAACCACCACCACCACCCCGATCATCACCAGGATGGGGGCGCACTCCTTGATGAACTCGGCCACCGAGCCCACCCCCTGGTCTTCCCGGGCCTTGGGCTCGGGCAAGCGGCGCAGCAGAAACCAGATGCCCCCGGCGATGTGCACCATGGCCAGGGGCAGCATGACCAGCATGAAGGCCAGGGTGTCCACGCCCAACAGCGACACCGCCAGGATGAAGCCGGGGTACATGGGCCACCAGTACTCGCCGTGGTGGCGGAACCAGTAGTTGACCGCCGCCAAAAGCTGGCCGCTGGCGCTTCCCTGGGGCCCGGCCTGACAGGAGGCCTCCACCATGGGCGCGGAGAACAGGGCCCCGCCGGGCATGGGCAACAGGCCGATGATGGCGGGCATCACCGCCGCCGCCGCCTTGGGCGAACGCACCAGGCGGCTGAAGCTGGCCACGATGCGCTCCAGTTGGCCGCCTTCCTTCATCAGGCTGCTCAAGACCAGCATGAAGGCCACGGCCAGGGCCAGGCGCAGGCTCACCGGCGAGAACACCGCCTCCACCGCCTCGGTGGCAACCTGGATGGACCCTTGGCGCATCCACAGGCCCAAGATGAGGCCACCGCCGGCCAGGCAAATGCCCAGGTTGATCTTGAAGCGGCTGGTGGACACCACCAGGACAAAGATGACCAGCACCTTGACCAGGGCCGGCCAAAGCAAGGGGTTCAGTATTTCACTCACGTCAGAATTGCCTCTTGATGTCCGGTGGATTTGGCGAAGCGTTGCAGGACGGCGGTGTCGTTGTCGCGCCGCGCCTGGGCCAGGGTGTTCATTTCCTCGGCGGTGCGCCTAAGCCCGGCGGCCAACCCCCCGGCCCGGCCCTCCAGCTCGGCCAGGCACAGCCTGAGCTGATCGCAGCACTCGCCGATGCCCACATTGTGTACGTGGGATTGGCACATAAGATGGTGACGCCGCCGGAAGGAGCGCACCAGGCAGCCGTCCAAAAAAGCGGCCAGCATGGAGTCGGCGGCGGCCTGCTCGGCCAGGGCCAGGAACAGGGCCTCGGCGGCGTAGAGCCAGTCCCCGGCCCGCTGGCTGCACAGCTCCTGGTAGTCGGCCAGGGGTGCCGCCGCCCTTTGCCACAGCCGGGTGGCCGCGGTGGAGGCCCGGTTCAGGCCCCTGGCGTAGTGCTCCAGGGCGTCGGCGCTGAGCCAGCGCTCCTGGCGCAGCAGGGCCGCCTGCACCGGCTGGCCCGGCCCGCCCAGCATGGGCAGCATCTCCTCCAAGGGGGCGTAGGTGGTGCCCGGCAGGCCCAGGCCGTGGCGGCTGGTGTTGATGGCCGACACCCCCTGACGGGCCAGCACCCGGCCCAGGGCGCAAGCCCCGGCCGCCTGGTGCAGGGTGGCCTTCACCGTGCCGCGGTCCATGTCCGGCATCATCAGCTCGCCCCGGGGGTCCATAAGGTCCGCGCCCACCAGGATCAGGGGGTAGCACCCGGCCACCAGGGCCACCTCGGCCAAACGGCCCAGGGTGTGCTGCTGGGGGCTGAGGGCCTCTGCCAGGGGAGCCAGCGGCCCCAGAGCGGTGCCCCGAGGGCCCAAACACAAAAAAATTGGCCCGGGGTGGGCGCGGATGGTGGGGGCGTGGGCCACCTCCTCGGCGATGAGGGGGGTGCGGGCCAACATGGGATGGCTGTAGGCGAACAGGGGACCCAGGGCCGGTCCGGCCAGGCCCACCCCGCTGGGCACGATGCCCGCCTCGGCCACCCGGGGCAAGGCCCGGTCGGAGCAGAAAAACACCGCCCCTCCCAGGTTGCCCGCCAAAAGCTCCAAGGCCTCGGGCAGGGAAGGGCCTTCCAGGGCCAGCACCGCCGGGCGCCCGATTAGCGAGCCGGGCAGAGCCGGGGCCTGGGCCGCGAAAACCGCGTGCACCAGGTTGGCCACCAGGTTGGCCCCGGATTGCATCTCCCAGTCCAGGGCCAGGTCCCGCGCCCTAAGGGCGTGGCCCAGCACCCGGTAGAGCCGGGCCCGGGCCGTGGCGGCCTCGGATTCCGAGCCCGCGTGCAGGTGCACCATCTCCATCTGGCCGGTGAGGCTGAGCTGGGGGTTGCGGCTGAGCGCCTCTTCCAGGTCGCCCTCGGAGGGAGCCAGCAGCACCAGTTCCTCCCGGCCCAGGGGCAGGGCCAGGTCGTGGCGGCCCAGGGCGGCGGCCAAAAGCTCGGCCCTGGGTTGCAGGCAGAAAACCTGGTGCCCGGCGGGCATGCGCTCCACGAGCAGAGCCACTTCGTCCAGGAGCCCGCCGCCCACCACCAGGGTTATGCCCCCCGGCCGGGGGTGCAAACGGCTGAGCCCCTCGTTCTCACCGGACAGCGGACCCGTCACCGGCGCGCCGGCACCGGCGCCGCTGCGCTCCAGCCACTCGGCGACCTCCGGCGAAACCATGGACACCACGTCCAGGTTGTTGCGGTAAAGCTCTGGTGAGAAGGGATCGACCGGCACTGGATCTATCCTCGATGATGGCTTGATTGCTTCGGATCAGTTGAGGGGAATTTTATCGGTGAGTCGGGGGGTTTGCAACTTCCGACCCCTATGGGGTGGGCGAGGGGGGAGCCTCTTGCAGACGCCCGCCCACAAAGCGCAGCAGCACCGGGCCGCCGGGGGTGAGATATACGTAGTGCTGCTCGTCGTTGATGTAGTTGACCATGAAGGAACGCTGGGGCTTGCCCCAGGCCAGTTCGGCCCACCAGAGGTTGTCGCCCTTTTGCAGACGGCCCGCGGCCAGGCGGCGCTTGAGCTCCGGCGGCAGGTTGGCCGCCCGCAGGCGGGCCAGGCGCCCCGCGTGCAGGGGGACCGGCCCGGAGACCAGGGCCGCGTCCTTGGCCGGGAGCTTGGCCAGGGCTATGAGCCCCACCCTGCCCCGGCCGCCCACCTGGGGAGCCTCCGGGCCCAGGACGGCCTGCTCGGCCACCCACCAGGGGCCGGGCATTCCCCGCGGCTCAAACAGCCACAGCACCGGCCAGCCGCGCTGGTCCCGCCGGGCCAGCCAGCGGCCGCCGACCGCCCTGCCCTTTGGTCCCAGGGACACCGCCAGGTAGCCGTCCGCCTCGCCGCGCACGAAGCCCCAGGCCTCCAAGGCCGGGGCGTTCAAGGGAGGGCGACCCAAGGCGGGAGCCGCCTCGGCGGGCGAGAGCAGGACCACGGAGGCCACCGGCGGGGCTTGGCCACCGGCAAAGGCCACGACGGCCAGGCCCACCATAAGGGCCATAACCGCCGTGCATAGTCCGCGCCGCAAGGGCCGGCCTAGCCCGGAAATTTCGTGAAGGCGGTGCGTCCGGCTGCGCCAGCCAACGGCATGCCGCGTTGCTGGCTGCGCTCGGGCCTCAACGTAGCCTTGGCTACGCCTGCGGCCCTCGGTTGCGAGACGCCTTGCCTGCCGGCGGCTGGCTGTGCCGGAGCCGGGTACGCACCCCGCCTCGTTGGAGCGAAAGTATTTTTCATAAGGACCGCATAAATACTAACTAATCGTTCTAATCGTTCGTTGCCGCCCAGCCTTCATGAAATGTCCGGCCTAATATAGGGAAGCGTTCCAGCGTTTTTTGCGCCGGTGCAGGGCCAGACCCATGAGCCATCCAACGATGAGCACTCCGGCCCCGGCCAGGAACCATTTGAGGTTACTGGAAAACTTCATCGACTTGTTTTCCACCACCAGCTCGGTGTTCTGCTTGCTCTGGGCGTCGAACTGGGCTTGCAGCTTTTGGTGGCGGGCCTTGAGGGCCATAACGTCGGACGCGTCGGCCGACAGCTTTTCATAGCGGGTCTGCAATTCGGCCAGCTTGGCCTCGGCCTCCCTGAGGTTCTTGCTCAGGCTCTGGTTTTCCTCGTGCATCTGCTCCAGGCGGCGTGCCTGGTCCTTGTTGGTTGGGTCCAACTCGGCCAAGCGCAGTTTGGCGGGCCGCTCCTTTTGCAGGAAGCGGGTCAGGGCCCAGCCTTCCTTGCCGTCGGGCAAGCGCACCAGGGACCAGCCGTCGGGCTTGGAGCCCAACAGGGTCATCTTGTCGCCGGTCTCGGCCATGGCGATGACTTTGTTGCCGGTGCTGGGGCCGGAGCGCACCGTGATCCGAAGCTGATCGGTCACATAAAGGGTTTCTTGGGCCGCGGCGGTGGCCGCAACCAACAGCACGGCAAGGGCCACTGCTGTAACTATACGAAAATTCATTATGATTTTCCTCCGTGCGCTTCTACTTCCAAGAACTTAACAAACTGCCAGGGTGCTGTCAACGCGGACCATCGGCGCTGGGAGCCCCTCGCCGAGGGCCACCGGTTTTTTCTTTGACCCACTATGCGAAAACACCTAATATGATAACAATATTTCCTGCCCACCCACCTTCAAGGCGCTTCGGCCCACCAAGCGCAGCGGCATACTATGCAAAACAGCCGGGTTCTCATAGTCGACGACGAACAGGAAAACCTCCTGCTCATGGAGGACCTCTACCGCCAGCACGGCGCCCAGGTGATCAAGGCCCACAACGGCTTGGAGGCTCTGAATCTGGCGGAAAAGGAGCTTCCGGATCTTATTTTACTGGACGTGATGATGCCCGGCCTGGACGGTTACGAGGTCTGTAGGCGCATCAAGGACGGGGAGCACACCCAACGCATACCGGTGATCATGGTCACCGGCATGGGGGCCCTGAACAACAAGCTCAAGGGCCTGGACGCCGGGGCCGACGACTTCCTCAGCAAGCCGGTCAACTCCGCCGAGCTGCTCACCCGCTCCCGCAGCCTGCTCCGGGTGAAGGAGCTCAACGACGAGCTGGAAGGGGCCTACCACCGCCTGGCCGACATCGCCTCCTACACCAATACCCTGCTCCGGCGCTTCGACCCCTACGGTTTCGACCCTTACCAGAGCCTGGGCGGACTCATGGAGTTTCTCCTGGGCGATGGGGCCAACCCCCACAACCGCCCCGAGCGGGTGATCCTCTTAAATAAGCGCGAGAGCGGGGTATGGGAGGCCTGGCGCTATGAGCGACGGGAAAATCACATCTCCCGCTATCTGCTGGGCTCCCGCCTGACCAACGAGGCGGTTGAGCCCATGTTCGAGGGCCAGGAGAAGTTCTTCTGCAACCGCGACGACGAGTGTTACCGCCGGGTGGTGGACGCCTCGCTGTGGTCCCTCATGGAGGAGCCGCCGCCCAAGGACAATACGGTGGCCTTTTTTTCCGGATCGGTGGCGGTCTTAAGCCTGGACACCCCCAAGGCGGTGGGCGACTACGAGGCCCAGGTGCTCTCGGCCATGGTGGCCACCATCCACTTCTTTCTCAAGACCATCAGCAGCCAGATGCGGGAAGTGGAAAACGCCTTTTTCTACACCATCGAGTCCCTGGCCCGGGCGGCGGAGTCCCACGACGAGGACACGGCCAACCACATCACCAGGGTGAAGCGCTACGCCGAGGCCCTGGCCAGGGCCCTGGGCCAGCCCGAGGACTGGGTGGTCACCCTGGGCTACTCGGCCCAGATGCACGACGTGGGCAAGCTGCACGTGCATCCGGACATCCTGCGCAAACCCGGCCCGCTCACCGCCGCCGAGTGGGAGGAGGTGAAGCACCACACCACCTACGGGGTGCGCATCCTGGGGGACCACCCCCGCCTGGCCATGGCCCGGGAGGTGGCGCTGAGCCACCACGAGCATTGGGACGGCAGCGGCTACCCCAGGGGGCTGACCGGGGAGGAGATCCCCCTGTCCGGGCGCATCTGCATGATGGCCGACGTCTACGACGCCCTCAGGAGCGTGCGCCACTACAAACCCACCTACACCCACGAAGAGGCCTTCGACATCATCCTGAAGGGTGACGACCGCTTGAAGCCCCATTGGTTCGATCCGCAGGTGCTGCAAGCCTTTCTGGACATCCACGCTCAATTCGCTAAGATATACCGCGACACCAAGGATTAGGCGGGCCTTTGGGGCTCTGGGGTCTTGTAGCCCTGGGCCATGCCTATTGTTTGCGCTTTCGTCCGCGAATAGGTTATGAGGAGGTAACATGAGCGAAATCAAGACGATTGGTGTAGTCGGCGCGGGGACCATGGGCAACGGCATTGCTCAACTGGCCGCCCAGAGCGGCGCCCAGGTGATCATGCGCGACATCAAGGACGAGTTCGTCGAGCGCGGGCTGAAAGCCATCGACAAATTCCTGTCCAAGGGGGTGGAGCGGGGCAAGGTGAGCCCCGAGCAGAAGGCCGAGGTGATGGGCCGCATCACCGGCACCACCGACATGGCCGATCTGGCCCCGGCGGACTTCATCATCGAAGCGGTGATCGAGGACCTGGACCTTAAGAAAAGCGTCTACGGCCAACTGGACGAGGTCTGCCGCCCCGAGGTCATCCTGGCCACCAACACCAGTTCCATGAGTGTGACCCTCATCGCCTCGGCCACCAAGCGCCAGGACAAGGTGGTGGGCATGCACTTCTTCAACCCCGCCCAGATCATGCGCCTGTGCGAGATCATCAGGGGCTACGCCACCAGCGACGAGACCGTGGCCGTGACCAGCGCCCTGGCCCAGAAGATGGGCAAGGAGACGGTGGAGGTCAAGGTGGACAGCCCCGGCTTCATCGTCAACCGCCTGATGATCCCCCACATGGTGGAGGCGGCCCGCATGCTGCAAGAGGGCGTGGCCTCCCGCGAGGACATCGACAAGGCGGTCAAATTGGGTCTGAACTACCCCATGGGCCCCTTTGAGATCATGGACTTCACCGGCATCGACATCTGCAAGTTCGTGGCCGACTACTTCGCCCAAGAGCTGAACAAAGAGCTGAAGTGGGAAGTGCCCACCAACATGAAAAACCAGGTGCGCTCGGGCAACCTGGGCCGCAAGAGCGGCAAGGGCTGGTACGACTACTCCAAGTAGTCCGCTCTAAAAAACATGAAGCCCCCGCCTGGCATCGGGCGGGGGCTTTTTTATGCGCAAAAATAGGCCTAGGCGGCGGTGAGCACCATGGCGAAGTCATCTGCCTCCGGGTCGTAGGCATCACCGGCCACGCTGCCCAGGGTCTCCACCCGCTCGAAGCCCCCGGCGACCAGCTCGCTGGCGAGGTACTCGGGGGTGAAGTGCTGGAGCCAGTTGAAAATCTCCCGGCGCTCTTGGGGCAACACGATGGTGTAGCGGTCCAGGGCTAGATATTCCGGCTCGTACTTGAAGGAGTTCTGGAAGACGTAGTGGGGCTCCTGGGCCCAGAAGCCATCGCCGGGGCAGAACTCGTAGCCCGTTGATTCGGCCAAGCCCCGGAAGCGGGCCAGGGAAAATACGTCCAGCAGCAATGCGCCGCCGGGCCGCAGCAGGCCGCGAAAAATCTTGAGCAGCCTGGCCCGCTGCGCCGGGCTCAGGGCGCAGAGGTCGCAGTAGATCAGGGTGATCAGGTCGTAAACCGCCTCGCCCTCGCACTCCAGATAGTTCTGGCAGCGGTAGTCGATGTTCAGGCCCTGGGCCGTGGCCTGCTCCTGGGCGTAGGCGATGGAGCGCGGCGAGAAGTCCACGCCGGTGACCGCCGCGCCGCTTTTGGCCAGGCCCTGGGCGTAGAGCCCCGGCCCGCAGCCGAAGTCGGCCACCCGCTTGCCCGGCCCCAGGCCGAAGCGCCCGGTCATCCAGCCCGTCGCCCGCCCGATGAACTCGCTGCCCCGCGAGGCGATGGCGTTGGAGCCGTCCAGGTGATAGGCCAGCATCTGCGACGACACCCAGGGGTCGGTCCAGAGCTGGTCGGCGGTGTAGCGCTCCCAGGGGGTGGGGCGGCAGTTCATCTCTTGAAGGTCATCGAACATGGCGCTTCCCTTGGGCAGGGATCAGTCCGCCAGCAGGTCATCCACCGTCTGCACGGTGAACAGGGGCCTCAGCGGGCTCTTGCGGTAGAGGTTCAGGCAATCGGCGTGAGCCTGGTCGCTGGTGGCGGTGCAGGCGTCCTCCACGATCACCGCGTAAAAATCGTTGCACACCGCGTCCAGGGCGGTGGTCAGCACGCAGTAGGGGGTCATCAGGCCACAGGCGGCCACCCGCTCCACCCCCCAAAGCCGGAGGGTCTGGTCCAGGTCGGTCTTGAAAAAGGCGCTCATGCGCCGCTTGGGCAGCCAGGTATCCTCCGGCTCTTGCTCCAGAAGGCTGCTGATCTCGGCCCCCTCAGTGCCCCTGAGGCTGTGGTCCTTCATGCGGCCGCGAAAAAGGTAGTCCCCCGGCAGAAAGCTGTCCGTGGCGAAGATCACCGGCCAGCCCTTGGCCCTAGCCCCGGCGGTGAGGCGGTTGACCATGGGCACGATGGATTTGCCCCGCTCGGCAATGCCCCCGTGCTGGCTGGTCTCCAGGTTGTCCTTGACCATGTCCACCACAACTATCGCCGTCTTCATGCCGATGCCTCCTTGCGCTCCCGGCGCTTTGCCTGGGCGAACAGCTCGGCCAGCATGGCCGCCCCTTCGCGCATCTGCCCCGCCTCGGCCCCACTGGCCACCTCCAGCACCTTGAGCGGGGCGTGGGCCAGGGCCGCCGTCAGGGCTGGCCAGTCCATCTTGCCCGCGCCGGGGGCCTGATGGTCGTCGTGGCCCTTGGCGTCGTGCAGATGGCAGCCCACCAGGCCGGCGCCCAGGGTGTCCAGCCACTGGGAGGCGGGCTCCATGCCCGCCCGCTCCTGCACCCAGGCATGGCCGCAGTCGTACCACAGGCCCAGGGGCGCGCCCGCGAAGCGCTCCAGCAAAATGGTCAGCTCGGGCAATGATGGTATCTGATAGGCGTGGTAGCGGTTTTCCAGGCCCAGGGCCACCCCCAGGGGCGCGGCCCGCTCGGCCAGGCGCTCCAGGGAAAAGCTCACCGCGTCCATATGGCGCGGGGCGTAGAGCGCCCGCTTTTCCAAATGGGCCGCCAGCTCCGGGATCATGGCCCCGGCGTCGGCCCCACGGCGGATAACCCCTTTTTCCGCCACCTCGCTCACCTCGCCCAGGTGCAGCACCACCGCCTCGGCCTCCTGGTCGCTGGCCAGCTCCATGGTGCGTAGGGTGTACTCCACCGCCCGCTCGCGCTCCTCGCGGTCCGGGGCGGCCAGGTTGAACAGGTCGCCGCTGGCCTTGTTGCGGGGCACCCCCACCGGCAGGGGGGCGAAGTTGTGCAGACTGGACACCCGCCAGCCGCGCGCCTTGAACTCGGGCAGCAGGCGCTCGATCACCTCGCCGGTGAGGCGGTATTCCAGCTCCACCAAGTCCAGATCCAGCTGGTCCAGCACGGCCAGGATGGCCGCCGCCTCGGGGCCGGGGCCGTGGGGTGCGGCCTCCAGGGAGCGGGCCTTGGCCCACACCGTGGAGACGGACAAACGATTGCTGTATTGCTGATTCACGTGAGGAGCCCAACCTGGCTGTCGCCCGAGGCCAAAGGGCGGCATGGGCGGCTGCGCTCCGGTCTCGAAGTGAGTTTTATATCCATCAAAGTCTTTGGCCGCCGGTGGGGGGTTATCCCCCTGTCCGGCGGCCGCGACGGCTTGTCATAATATTAACACTGCCTGGATTCGCGAGGCCAACGCCTCCCCCACCTTTTGGTGACGGGAGGGTTAGGGCTCCACGTATCCCGGCGTGTTGCACTGGGTCTTCTGGTACTTGGCCCAGAAGGGGCTCATGGCCCGAAGGCGCTCGATGATCCCCGGCATGTTGGCCAAAATGTGGTCCACGTCGGCCTCGGTGTTGTACACGCTCAGCGAGAAGCGGATGGAGCCGTGGGCCGCGGTGAAAGGCACGCCCATGGCCCTGAGCACGTGGCTGGGCTCCAGGGAGCCGGAGGTGCAGGCGCTGCCGCTGCTGGCGCAGATGCCCTGGGAGGACAGGTGCAGCAGGATGGACTCGCCCTCCACGTACTCGAAGCTCACCGAGGTGGTGTTGGGCAGGCGGCGATCCGGGTCGCCGTTGACCATGGTGGCCTCGATCTCCAGAAGGCCGGTTTCCAGGCGATCGCGCAAGGCCTTGACCTTGGTGTTTTCCTCGTCCATGCGGGTGCGGGCCAGCTCGGCGGCCTTGCCCATTCCGATGATGTAGGGCACGTTCTCGGTGCCGGCCCGGCGGCCGTGCTCCTGGTGCCCGCCCTTGATGAAGGGCACGAAGGGGGTGCCCTTCTTGATGTAGAGCACCCCGACGCCCTTGGGGGCGTGCAGCTTGTGGCCGGACAGGGCCAGCATGCTGATGGCGGTGTTGTCCAGATCGATGGGCACCTTGCCCACGGCCTGCACCGCGTCGGTGTGGAACAGCACACCCTTGGCCGCGCATATTTCAGCGATCTCGGGCACCGGGAAGATCACCCCGGTCTCGTTGTTGGCCCACATCACGCTGACCAGGGCGGTGTCCTCGCGGATGGCCTCGGCCACTGCCTCCAGGTCCAGGTTGCCCTGGCGGTCCACCTTGAGGAAGGTGATCTCATAGCCCTGGGCGGCCAGGCCCTGGCAGGTGTTTAAGACCGCCGGGTGCTCCACCCGGGTGGTGACGATGTGGCGTTTGCCCGGCTGGCTGGCCAAGGCGCTGTTGAGCGCCGTGTTGTCGCTCTCGGTGCCGCAGGAGGTGAACACGATCTCCTCGGGAGAGGCGCCCAAAAGCTGGGCCACCTGGCCACGGGCCGTGTCCACCTTGGCGCCAACCTGGCCGCCGAAGTTGTGCATGGAGCTGGGGTTGCCGTAGTACTCCCCGAAGAAGGGCAGCATGGCCGCCACCACCTCGGGCGCCGCCTGGGTGGTGGCGTTGTTGTCCATATAGACTACGCGTTCGCCGCTCACGGCTTCACCTCCTCCACCACCAGGTCCTCGCTGACGAACTCGCGGAGCTTGCTCTGCACGAACTGGCCCAGGGTGGCCTGGCTGGCCGCGCAGGAGGAGCAGCGGCCCCTAAGGGACACCAACACCTTGTCGCCATCGATGTCGATGAGCTCGATGTCGCCGCCGTCGGCTTTGAGCGCCGGGCGCACCTCGCGCTCCAGGGTCTCCTCGATGAGCTTCATCTTCTGGATGTTGGTGAGCTTCTTCTTCTTGGCCGCCGGAGGCTTCACCTCCACCGGCTGCTGGGGCGCGGTGTCCCACAGGCGGTCCAGCACGGCCTGGATCTTGTCCTGGCACTCGCCGCAGCCGCCGCCCGCCTTGGTGAAGTTGGTGATCTCCTCCACCGTGTGCAGGTCGTTATTCAGGGCCACCTTCTCGATTTCCTTGTCCGTGACCCCGAAGCACTGGCACACCACCTCGCCCTCTTCGCTGGGCAGCGGCTCCAGGCCCTTGTAGTTGCGGATGGCCGCTTGCAGGGCTTCCTCGCCCATCACCGAGCAGTGCATCTTCTCCTTGGGCAAGCCGCCCAGGAACTCGGCGATGTCCTTGTTGGTGAGCTTCTCGGCCTCCTCCAGGGTCATGCCCTTGACCATCTCGGTCAGCGCGCTGCTGGAGGCGATGGCGCTGGCGCAGCCAAAGGTCTGGAACTTGGCATCGGCGATGCGCCCCTGCTCGTCCAGCTTGAAGGTGAGCTTCAGGGCGTCGCCGCAGGCCAGGCTGCCCACCTCGCCCACTCCGTCGGCGTCGGGTATCTCGCCCACGTTGACCGGCTCGGTGAAGTACTTTTTAACCTTGTCCGTGTATTCCCACATGTCTTGGTCTCCAAGAGAACCGCTGGTTAGTGGCCTTGGGGGTACTCCACCAGCTCGATCAGAACCCCCCGGGTGGCCTTGGGGTGCAAGAACACCACCCGGCTGCCGTGGGCTCCGGGCCGGGCCTCCTCGCTGGTCAAGGGCACGCCCTTGGCCTTGAGCTCGGCCACGGCCTGGTCAATGTCATCCACCTCGAATGCCAGGTGGTGGATCCCCTCGCCTTTTTTATCGATATATTTGCTCATCACCCCGTCGGGGGTGGTGCTCATCACCAACTCAATGGAGGTCTCGCCCACCGGGATGAAACCGGTGCGCAGCTCGCCCACCGCGTCGCTGGAATCAACCTTCAAGGGTAGCATCTCGGTGTAGACCTTTTGCGCCTCGTCCACGTCTTTTACCGCCACGCCGATATGCGCCAGTCTTTTGATTTTCATTACGCACCCCTCACCGGCGGACAAATCCGCCCGCGATAAATATTAGTTCCAAATAACACAGCTACGTCATCATATTAGTAGCTGCAAGGCATGGGCGCAAGTTTTCCGGCGCATCCCAGGGAGCCCAAAGACCGGGCCATGAGCGGTGTTTCAGGCCGCTTCCCGGGGAAGACTGCGGCCCGTTCACAGAGAGCCGGCCGCCCGCCCCACCCCCTTGAAAAAGGTGTAGAGAAAGCTGCCCTCGGGCGCGGCGGTCCGGTGAAGCTGGTCTATGCCCTGGTCCCATTCCTCGGGGCGCATCATGCCCTTTTCCAGGGCCTGCTCGCGCACTCCCTCGACCATGGGGATGATGGTGCGGCGCACAAAGCCCTCCACCCAGACGGGGCGGGAGTCGTCGCAATACACCGCCCGGGGGCTCACCCGCACATCCTTGACGCCCGCCTGGACCATGAGGGGGTAAACCCTGCGCCCGATGAGCGAGTCTCCCCCCAGGGCGGCCTGGCAGTCGATGAGGCATTGCCAGGCCCGGCGGGCCAACTCGCCGTCGGGGTGGAAGTAGCAGGAGCCGTGGTCGCCCTCGATCACCGTGACGCTGCCGCCGGGCTTTACCAGGCGGGCCAGCCCGGCCAGGGCCTCCACCGGCCGGGTGAGGTGCTCCAGGACGAAGCACACGAACAGATGGTCGAAGCTGGCCGGGGCGAAGGGGGGCTCGTACAGGTCGCCCCGCACGAACACCAGGTTTTCCCAGCCCTGCTCGGCGGCCTGGGCCTCGGCCTGGGCCAGGGACTCGGGCGAGATGTCCAGGCAGGTGAATTGGGCCTGGGGGCTCATCTCCACCAGAAAACGGGTCTGAGCCCCTATGCCGCAGCCCGCTTCCAGGATCTTGGCCCCGGCCGGGTAGCGGGTGCCCTCATGCAGCAGCTCGGCCAGGGTGCCCGCCTGATCGCCCAGGCGCTGGGCCTCGCGGGGAGTGTAGCCGTGGACATAGGGATCGGACATGGCGCACCTATTATTTGAAAGACGGCATCAAACCCACCCGCCCGGCGTACTCGCGGTACTTCTCGCCGAACTGGTGGCGCAGGCGGGCCTCCTCGTGCCAGGTGCCCAGGGCTATGTATACGCTGAGAATAAGGGAGATGATCACGTCCGGCCAGCCGTGCAGGGCCCGGCACCACACCACCAAAAAAGCGGCCACGTGCATGGGGTGGCGCATGTGGGCGTAGGCCCCGGCGGTGATCAGGCGGTGGCGCTCGGGAGTCTTGTCAAAGGCGGCCTTCATGCCCGCCAGGTCGAAGCCGCCCTGGGAGAAATCCCAGGAGGCCCACATGAGCAGGCCCACCGCCGCCGCCCAGACGGCCAGCTGCAAGCCCACCCAGGCGCCGGGCAGCCAAACGGGGAAGATGGCCCCCAGGTAGCTGGAATACTTGAGCACCGGGTAGATGCTCATCAGGGATAAAACCGAGTAGGCCAGACGGTATTGGGGTATGCTCAGGTGGGTGAGCCGCTCCAAAAATGCCCGCAAGCGGCGCTCCAGGAGCAGGCTGTGCAGCCCGCACCAGGCGGCCCATACGACGGCTAAAACAAACAGATCGCCTGGAGAGGGGCTTGATGGGGGCAAAATGGTCCTCCTGATTATGAGCGTACCTTCCCAAGCTAAGTCCCCGGTGAGGCCGGGTCAAGCGTCCCGGTTGCATTGACTGCCGGGGCATATGGCCGTAGGATGAACTTGAATCCGGGGGGCCCACGACAACGAAGAAAAGGTCAGAGTAATGATCGCGCGTTACACCCTGCCCGAAATGGGCCAAATCTGGACCGATGAGAACCGCTACGCCAAGTGGCTGGACGTGGAATTGGCTGCCTGCCGGGCCTGGAACAAGCTGGGGCGCATCCCCGGCGAGGCCCTGGCCGAGATAGAGGCCAAGGCCGCCTTCGAGGTGGCCCGGGTGGAGGAGATCGAGGCCGAGACCCGCCACGACGTCATCGCCTTTCTTACCAACGTGGCCGAGCACGTGGGGCCCTCCAGCCGCTACATCCACCTGGGGCTCACCTCCAGCGACGTTTTGGACACGGCCTACGCCCTGCTTATCAAAGAGTCCGGCGAGCTGATCCTGGCCGCCCTGGACCGCCTGTTGGCCGCGCTAAAGACCCGCGCCCTGGAGCACAAGTACACCCTGCAGATGGGCCGCTCCCACGGCATCCACGCCGAGCCCGTGACCTTCGGGCTCAAGCTGGTGGGTTTCTACGCCGAGTTCGCCCGGGACCGCGAACGCCTGGAGCGGGCCATCGACGCGGCCGCCCGGGGCAAGATAAGCGGCGCGGTGGGCACCTACGCCAACGTGACCCCAGAGGTGGAAACGATGGTCATGGCCGATTTGGGGCTGACTCCGGCGGTGGCCTCCACCCAGGTGGTGTCCCGCGACGGCCTGGCCGAGTACTTCTGCACCCTGGCCATCATCGGCGGCAGCATCGAGCGCCTGGCCGTGGAGATCCGCCACATGCAGCGCACCGAGGTGCTGGAGGCCGAGGAGGCCTTCGCCAAGGGCCAGAAGGGCTCCAGCGCCATGCCCCACAAGCGCAACCCCATCGGCAGCGAGAACCTCTCGGGCCAGGTGCGCCTGCTGCGCGGCTACGCCCTGGCGGCGTTGGAAAACATGGCCCTGTGGCACGAGCGCGACATAAGCCACTCCTCGGTGGAGCGCACCATCGGCCCGGACGCGGACACCCTGACCCACTACAGCCTGCACCGCATGGCGGGCATGATCGAGCGCCTCACGGTGTACCCGGAGAACATGCAGCGCAACCTGAACCTCACCGGCGGGCTGATCCACTCCCAGCAGGTGCTCCTGGCCCTGGCCCAGAGCGGCATCAGCCGCGAGGACGCCTACCGCCTGGTGCAGCAGCACGCCATGGCCACCTGGGCCGAGGGCGGCAGCTTCCGGGAGCGGTTGGAAAACGACCCCGAGGTGAGCGGCGCCCTGGGCGAAAAGACCGGCGAGATACTGGACGGCCTGTTCGACCCCAAGGCCCACTTAAAGCAGGTCGACTATATTTTCGAGCAGATCCTGGGCAAGGACTAGCCTTAGCGCCTGGGAATGATTTTTTCGGCGAAGGAGAAAAGACCCATGCTAGCGGCGCGTACGGCGGCGGTGATCCTGGCCCTGGCCCTCATGGCGATGGTGGGTTGTTCCTCGGTCAAGGATGCCTACCATGAGTACGACCCCCGGCCCCGTCCGGCCGACGTGGCTTTCGGCAAGGTCCTGGAAAAGTACCTGGTCAAGGGCTCCATCCACCACGGCGCGGCCACCGAGATGCTGGCCGACGTGGTGCCCGCCAACTGGGAGGTGCGCGCCGCCTGGGTGGACCGCCGGGCCGAGGCCTTCGCCTGGACCCCGGAGCAAAAAGCCAAGGACTTGGCCGACCAGCGCGCGGAGTATGACCAGTACAACACCATCCTGGCCAGCGTGTTCGTGCCCGACAAGAAGTGGAACAACCTGGACGACCAGGAGGCCAACTGGCGGGTGTACCTGATCAACGCCAAGGGTGAGCGCGTCGAGCCGGTGGACGTGCGCAAGATCAAAAAGCGCACCGCCATCCACGAGGCCATCTACCCCTTCTGGGGCCCCTGGAGCCAGTTGTATCTGGTCAAGTTCCCCATCAACGGCCCCAAGGGCAAGCCCTTCCTGGCACCCGGCGAAAAGCAGGCCACCATGTTGGTGACCGGCGCGCCGGGCCGGGCAAATTTTAAGCTGGTGATTCGCTAAGATACTGGATGGCTCTCATACCCTGAACTGAGAGCCTGGGTTCCCCTGGGCAAAACCTGGATGCGGCCCTGCCTCAGGTCCGCGGCCACCAGGTTGCGGCCCGCCTGCTTGGCCGCATAGAGGGCGTCGTCAGCCCGGCGCACCACGCCCTGGGACTCCTCGCCGGGCCCCAGGGTGGCCACCCCCACGCTCACCGTCAGGTTGACCCCTCTGTCGGCCTCCCCATCGCCGCCGCCTTGGCCCTCGGGCGTGAAGTCCAGGCGGGCCACCTCGGCCCGCAGGCGCTCGGCCACGGCCAGGGCCTCGCTCATGGCCGTGCGCGGCAAGAGCACCGCGAACTCCTCCCCGCCGTAACGGCAGGCCAGGTCCATGCCCCGCACGCAGCGTTGCAGGGCCTGGGAAAACTTCACCAGGGCCTGGTCCCCGGCCAGATGGCCGAAGCGGTCGTTGTAGGACTTGAAAAAGTCGATGTCGGCCATGAGGATGGAAAAGGAGTGGCCGTAGCGCTGGACGGTCTGCATCTCCCGGGACAGGGTGGCGTAGAAGAAGCGCTGGTTGTACAGGCCGGTGAGGCTGTCGGTGACCGAAAGGCGCCTGAGCTCCTGCTCCAGGCGGCGCTTGTCAGAAAGGTCCACCAGGGTCTCCACCGCCCGCACGATCCTGCCCTCCGGGTCGCGGATGGGCGCGGCCAGGAAGTAGAGCTGGCGGCCGTTGGGCTTCACGGTGGGGTAGAAGCCCTCCCCCTCCAGGCCGCCGTCCACCAGGGTGGACTTTTTCATGGACAGCTCGCCGTTGCTCTTGAGCACCCGCTCCAGGTTGCCCTCCAGGGACAGGTCGTCCAGCACCAGATCGGCCAACACCGGACGTTTGCTCAGGTAAAAAGGCTCCCATTGGTGGTTGGTGCCCACCATCTCCTCGGCGTTGAAGCCGGTGAGGCGCTCCATGGCCCGGTTCCAGTGCACCACCTTGTGCTCCTGGTCCAGCACCATCACCGCGATGGGCAGGCCCTGCAGGGTGTTCTCCACCATCTGCTGGCCGCGCGTTAGCTCCTGCTCCAAAAGCTTGCGCTCGGTTATGTCGGTGGCGATGCCCTCCATGGCCAGGGGCTTATCCAACTCGTCGCGCACCAGGATGGACTTTTCCCGTAGCCAGCGGGTGCGGCCCCTGGCGTCCAGGATCATGAACTCCTGCTCGCTCACCGCCGGGCCCCTCCCCCGGACGACCCGCCGCCAGTGGGCCATAACCCGGTCGCGGTGCTTGGGGTGGATGACCTTGAGCAGGGGGGGATCGTCGCGCAAGATGCGCCGCACGCTGTAACCGGTTATCTGCTCCACCGCGGAGCTGACGTACTCGAAGCGTTCATGCTCCAAGGACCAGCGGTAGATGATGTCCGGGGCGTTGTCCACCAGGCGGCGGTAGCGGGCCTCGCTCTCGTGCAGGGCCATCTGGTCGTGGCGCAGTTGGGTGACGTCGCGCACCAGGCCGAAGCGGGCCAGGCCCTGCCCGGCCCAGGTGGCGGTGATGAGCGCCTCGAAGGTCGGGCCGTTCAGGCGTCTCATGGTGGCGGGAAAATCCTGCACATAGCCTTGGGCCTGCAAGGAGTTCAAGTAAAGCTGCATTTCCTCGGAATCGGCGAAAAGCACGTCCGAGTTGTTTCGCCCCAGCAGATCCTCGCGCCGCTCCGCGCCGACCATGCTCATAAAGGCCGAATTGGCGTCTTCCAAAAGGCCTTCCTGGTCCACGATGAAGGCCCCGTCCTTGGTCTGGCTGAACAGGCGCTTAAAACGGGCCTTCTCCTCCTGGGCCTTTTGCACCATGTCCCGGGCGGAGGTGGTCAGGCTGGCCAGGGCCGCCGAAAGCCTTCCCAGCTCGTCGGAGCGCCGCAAGGCCTCCGGAGGCACCAGTTCCTGGGCCGCCTTTTCCGCCTCCTGGGTGAGCAGGCGCAGGGGCCGGCTGAGGTACCAGCGGCCCCAAAACATCGCGGTGAGGGCCACGATGGCGGCCACCAGCAGGGCGGTAAGCAAGGAGGCGGGCCACAGGGTATGATCTTCCACGCCCGACAGAGGCTCTTGGTAGGAGGCCACCGCCAGGATCAATTCGCCGCTGGCAACCCGGTCGTAGGCCACGGCCATGGGCCGGCCGTTATTGTCGGTAAGGCTGAGCACGCCCCAGGCGGAGCTGGCCATGTGCCTGAGAATCTCCTGGGGCGGCAACATGCTTTGGTCGCCGATGGGAGGCGCCACCAGCCCTCCCTGGGGATTGATTCCGAAAATGAGCAGGTCGTGCATCCCGTGGGCGGCGGAAAGCTGATCGATCTTGAAGCGGCGCAGGGCCTCCACCGGGTCGGAGTGGTTGACCTGGTTGCGCTCCACCAAGTCCACGATTTGCTTCAGGTGGGATTTGAGATGGGCTTTGGCGTAAGTCTCGGCGGAATGGCGGACATACCACCGCTGCACCCCGGTGATCACCAGGGAGGAGACCAAGGCCACCAGGATCAGGGCGGCGGCCAGCTTGGCGCCCACCGAAACCCCTTGGGACCATTTGTTTAAAGCGCTCCCCACCTAGACTCCGCATCCCTTAAGGCCGGGCGCAGTCAAAATTGACACCTCAAGATGGGACATTTAGGATGAACCTTAGTAGGAAGATGGCGCGGGATCGCGAAGTTGTTCAAAATGGGGGTGCCGGCCATTCTTCCCATTGATTAACCATATCGGCACCGGCCCAGGGGCGTCAAGCGCTCTCCTGCCGCCCGGAGCCCAAAGTCAAGGAGCATAACATGCTTGAAACTATGAAAAATCTTATGCTGGCGGGTCTGGGGGCGGCGGTGCTGACCAAAGAAAAGGCCATGCGCCTGATGCAGCAGGCGGTGGAAAAAGGCGAGCTGAGCGCGGCCGAGGCCGAAAAAATGGCCGAGGAGGTGGTGGCCGAATCCAGGCGCCAGGCCCAGGCCATGGGCGACAAGCTCACTGAGGCGGCCCGCGAGACGGCCCTGAACCTCAACCTGGCCTCCAAGGAAGAGATGGAGGAGTTGCGCGGCCGGGTGGCCGAGTTGGAAAAAGAGCTGGCCGCGCTCAAGGCCGCCACTCCGCCGCCAGAGTCCTAGCCCATGCTCGACACCATCCGCAACCTGGGCCGGGTCACCGAGCTGGCCATGGTCTTGGTGCGCCACGGCTTCGCCGATCTGGTGGACCGCCTGGGCCTGCCCAGCTCCAAGGGCACCGGGGCCCGCAGCGGCGGGGAAAAGCTGGCCGGCCGCTACAGCGTCTACGCCAGGTTGCGCATGGTCGCCGAACAGATGGGGCCCACCTTCGTCAAGCTGGGCCAGCTGCTCTCCCAGCGGCCGGACCTGTTGCCCAAGGAGTTCATCCTGGAACTCTCCAAGCTCAGGGACCAGGTGACCCCCATTGTCTTCGCAGAGGTGAAGTCCCAGGTGGAAAGCTCCCTGGGCCGTCCCATGTCCGAGGTGTTCAGCCAGTTCGACGAGAAGTGCCTGGCCAGCGCCTCACTGGCCCAGGTGCACCGCGCGGTGCGGGCCGACGACGGCCGCGAAGTGGCGGTGAAGGTGCGCAAGCCTGGCATCATGCGCACCATCGAGGCGGACATGGAGCTGCTCATGATCCTGGCCAAGCTGGCGGACAAGGAGCTGGAGGCCGCGGCCCCCTACGACCTGCCCGCCCTGGTCAAGGAGATGGAGCGCTCCCTGTTCCAGGAACTGGACTTCAGCCTGGAGGCGCGCCACATGCGCACCGCCCAGGCCCAGCTCTCGCCGGACAGTGGGGTGATGATCCCCCAGCCCCACCTGGACCTGACCCGCCCCGGCCTTCTGGTCATGGAACTGGTCACCGGCGACCCGCCGGGCAAGGCCGACATCAGCCCCGAGGAAGGCAAGCGGCTCGGCCGGGACTTGGTGCGCCTGATGATGGAACAGGTGCTGCTCAGGGGCTTTTTCCACGGCGACCCCCACCAGGGCAACCTGCTGGTGACCCGCGACGGCCAGGGGCGGCCCATGCTGGCGGTTTTGGACTGGGGCCTGGCCGGCCGCCTGACCGACGACGACCGCTATCTGCTCTGCGACCTTCTTATGGCCACCCTGCAGCGCGACGCCAAGGCGGTGATAAAGGCCTGGATGGACATGAAGGTGGTGCCGCGCAGCTATGACGACCCCACCCTGGAACGGGACGTGGCCGAGCTGTTGGAGATGGTCAACACCCAGGGCGAGCCGGTGGAGACCGCCAAGCTGATTTTGGAAATGATGGAGATCATGCGCCAGCACCGCCTGCGGGTGCCCATGCAATACGCCCTGGCCGACAAGGCCCTGCTGGAGATGGAGGGGGTGGCCCGGGCCCTGGACCCCGAGTTCCGGCCCGTGGAGGCGGCCCGGCCCTTCGTGTGGCGGCTGTACCTGGAGCGCTGGCGGCCCGACGCCATGGCCAAGAGGCTGCTGATCCATCTGGGCGACGCCTTGCACCTGATCCAAAACCTGCCCCGGCGGCTGGAAAACCTGGTCAGCCAGCTGGAAAAGGGCGAGCTGTCCCTGCAACTGCAGCACGAGGGCCTGGTTCCCCTGACCAAGGCCCTGCAAGAGGGGGCCAGCCGGGTCACGGTGGGGCTCATCGTGGCCGCGCTCATCGTGGGCAGTTCCATGATCATCACCACCGGGGTGGAGCCCAAGATCTTCGGCCTGCCCGCCCTGGGGGTGGTGGGCTACGTGATCAGCGGGGTCATCGGCCTGTGGCTGGTCTGGTCCATACTCCGCTCCCGGGGGGGCCGCCTCTAAGGCCCCGTTCCGCCAAGCTGAACCTTCCCGCTCCCCTGCCCGGACCGCGCCCATGGCGGGCCGGCATCCGGTCGCCCAAGTTGAGGGGTCACACCCTGCTTGACCCCCCTCTTCAGGGCTGCTATCCTTGGCCAAACCTATATCTGCCCAAGATATTTCCAATACTAAAGGGTAGGCCTCATGGACCTCAGGCGTTTACAAGTTTTTGCTAAAGTATACGAAAAACGTAGCTTTTCCCGCGCGGCCGAAGAAGTTTACCTGAGCCAGCCCACGGTGAGCGGGCACATCAAAAGCCTGGAAGAGGAACTGGGCGTGCAGCTTTTCGACCGCCTGGGCCGGGAGATATTGCCCACCAAGGCCGCCGAGCTGCTCTATGTGCACGCCCGGGACATCCTGATGCGGGTGGAAGACGCCCAGCATTCGGTGGACGCCTTTTTGGGCCGCCTGCGGGGCGACCTGGTGGTGGGCGGCTCCACCATCCCCGGCCAATACGTATTGCCCAGCTTCATCGGCCGTTTCCGCCTGCTGCACCCCGAGGTGCGTATCACCCTGCACATCGGCGACACCCGTCAGGTGGCCGAGGCGGTGCTCTCCGGCGAGCTGGAGGCCGGGGTGGTGGGCGCGGTGGTGGAGGAGGAGCGCCTGGCCTACAGCCCGCTCATGGAGGACGAGCTGGCCCTGGCCGGTTGGCCCGGTCATCACTTCGGCGACTCTCTGGACACGGCGGAGCTGAAAAGGGTGCCGGTGGTGTTCCGGGAGCCGGGCAGCGGCACCCGCATGTTCCTCTCCAAGGCCCTGAAAAAGGCGGGGGTGGACCCCGCGGACATGAACATCGTGGCCCAGATGGGCTCCACCATGGCCGTGCTCAACTCGGTGCGCTCCCAGGTGGGCCTGGGCTTTCTCAGCCGCCGGGCCATGGTGGAGGAGCTGGAGGCGGGCAAGGTGGTGGAGGTGGGGCTGAACGGCATCCAGCTCAAGCGCCAGTTTTACCTGGTCACCCGCAAGAAGCGCACCCACTCCCCGGCCTCCCAGGCCTTCATGTCCCTGTGCATGGCCGGCCTGGAAGAGGAGTAGCCCGGTGGCCATCAGCCTGGAGGTGCCGGGATGGCGCAGCCTGGAACTGGAGCACCTGGTGCTGGACCTCAACGGCACCCTGGCCCTGGACGGAGTCCTGCTGCCCGGCGTGGCCCAGACGGTGGAGGTTCTGTCCGCCCGCCTGGCCTGCCATCTGGTCACCGCCGACACCTTCGGCACCGCCCACCAACTCTTCGGGCCTCTGGTCAAGGTGGCCCGCATCGATTCCGGCCGTGAAGGCGAGCAAAAACAGGCTATAGTTGAAGGGCTGGGGGCCGGGCGGGTGGCCGCCCTGGGCAACGGGGCCAACGACGCTCTGATGCTCGCCGCCGCGGCCCTGGGCATCGCGGTGCTGGGCCCGGAGGGAGCCGCCCCCCAGGCCCTGATGGCGGCCGACGTGGTGACCACCGGGCCCCTGGAGGCCCTGGCGCTGCTGACCAATCCCGACCGCCTAAGGGCCACCCTGCGCCGCTGAACCACCGCACCCACAAGGAAGCCAAGCCATGGGCTCCGACATCAAACTGGCCGAAAAAGCCCGCGCCGCCGGTTGAGCGGCCAAGATAGGTCCGGGCGACCTGGCCAACATACTCCAGGGACTGCCCCTGGAGAGCCATCCTGATTTGTTGGTGGGCCTGGGCACCGCCGACGACGCTGGAGTGTTCCGTCTCACCGACGAGATCGCCCTGATCCAGACCCTGGACTTCTTCACCCCCATCGTCAACGACCCCTACCTGTTTGGGCGCATCGCGGCGGTCAACGCCCTGAGCGACGTGTACGCCATGGGCGGGCGGCCTCTGACCGCCATGAACATCTGCTGCTTCCCGGTCAAGGACCTGCCGGTGGAGACCTTCCGCGAGATTCTGCGCGGGGGCATGGACGCGGTGCACGAGGCGGGCGCGGTCTTGGCCGGAGGCCACTCGGTGGAAGACCCGGAGCTGAAATACGGGCTCAGCGTCACCGGGGTGGTGCACCCTCAGAAAATCGTGACCAACGCGGGGCTCAGGGCCGGGCAAGTCTTGGTGCTCACCAAGCCCCTGGGCACTGGGGTGATCGCCACGGCGCTCAAGGCCGGACTGGCCTCGCCCCAGGCGCTGCAGCAGGCGGTGGCGGTGATGACCGCGCTGAACGCCCCGGCGGCCGAGGTCATGGCCGCCTGCGGGGTGAGCGGGGCCACGGACATCACCGGCTTCGGGCTAATGGGCCACGCCCTGGAGCTGGCCCAGGGATCGGGCGTGGGGGTGGTGATCCAGGCCGATGCGGTGCCTATTATCCCCGAGGCCAAGGACATGGCCTCCATGGGCCTGGTGCCCTTGGGCAGCCACGCCAACAAGGATTTCTGCGCCTCCAAGGTGCGCACCCAGGGCCCGGCCCAGGAGATCGTCATGGATCTGTTGGCCGACGCTCAGACCTCCGGGGGCATGCTCATGGGCCTGGACCCGGACCAGGTGGACACCGCCATGGCCATGCTGGCCCAGCGCGGCATCAACGGCGCGGTTATCGGCGAGGTGAAGGCCGAGGAGCCCGGGACCATCACCGTGGTTTTTTAGGCGGGAAAATTTAGGGCCGCCGGTTCACCAGTCCAGGGCAAACTCCCCCAGATAGCTTTCCAACGCCTGGCGCGGGCCGGGCTGCAACTCGGGGCAGTCCCCCGCCCCCACCGCCCCCTGCACCGCCAGGGTGGCGAACACCAGGCAGGTGGGCTGGCCGCAGCGGCGGCAACCGGCCTGGTTGGGCAACAGCTTCAGCACCTCCAGGGGCTTGGGCTGGGGCGCGGACTTGGTGGAGGGCTCTATCTCGGCGCGGTCCTCCCAAACCTGGTTTATCTCCCTCTGCAACCAGGCCAGAATCTTGTCCGCCTCGGCCTCGTCGGCCAGGGCGTTGATGGCGATGTGGTCGTTGTGCACGGTGATGAGCTTGCCGTGGACCCGGAAGGTCACCGCCGGAGGGTCGGTCTGGTAGGAAAAGCCCCCCAGCTGGGCATTGAGATAAGGCAGGGCCTCACCAACGTCCTGGTCCAGATGGGCAATGCAGTGCACCGACTGGAAGCCGGGGTTGCACTCCGGGCGAAAAATGCGCTTGGTCCAACTTTCGAGCAGCATGGCCGCCTCCAAACTGGTGCGGGTTCCTGCTTTCACCGCTAGCAGCCCCGGGACAGGCCGTCAAGAATAATCCACCCAGCGCGTGGGTATTTATGCTCACTCAAAAAAAGGCGGCCCCGTGGGGCCGCCTTCGTTAGAAGCCTTGGCTGTGTCGTCTACCGGCTCACCGGCCGTCGCACGATGAGGCAGGCGCAGGAGGCCCGACGGCTCACCCGCTCGGCCGTGGAGCCCAAAAGCACCAGGCCCACCCCGCTGAGGCCCTCGGCCCCCATGACCACCAGGTCGGCCCCGAACTCGTTTAGCTCGTCCAATATCTCGATGCTGGGCAGGCCCCGCCTGAGGCGCACCTCCACCGGGTAGCCGCCGCTGCGCCCCACGTAGCTTTCCTGCATCTGTTTGCCCAGGCGCTCCTTGAGCTCCTCTTTGCTCAGGCGGCGGGCGGCCCGGGGCTTTTCGCCGGGCACCACCGGGGCGCCCGAGTGCACCACGTGCAGCAGGGTCAGGCGGGACTGGTTGTCCCTGGCCAAACCCAGGGCGGTGTCAAAGGCCTCCAGGGCCTGATCGCTGAAGTCCAGGCAGCAGACTATATGCTTGTAAAGTGACAACTACGCCCTGACCATGGCCGCAAACAGGTCTTGCTGGCGAGTGAGGAACTTTTCGAAGCTGAGCTCCCGCTTCTTGAAGTGCCAACGCTTCAGGGCCCAGCTATGCCCGGCCATTACGATATCGTAGGCGGCCAGGTCGGTGTCCATCACCCGGAACTCGCCGGAGGCCACGCCGTCGTCCAGGATGGCCTTGAACACCTCCACCACGTCGATCTCCAGTTGCATGATGCGCTTGCGGCCCTCCCTGTCCAGGGTGAGCGAGTCGCGATAAACCAGGGTCACCTTGGCCGCGTCGCTCTCCACCACCCGGTAGAACTGGGTTATGGCCTCCAGCAGGCGGTCCAGGGCCGGGGCTCCCTCCACCACGCTGGTCATTACCCCCTTGCAGAACTTGGCCTGCAACCGCTCCATGATCAGCAGCATGATGTCGGCGGGCTTCTTCACGAACTGGTAGGCCACCGGCACGCTGAGGCCCGAGGCCGCGGCGATTTCCTCTACCGTGGCCGAGCGGCCCTTTTTTTCATACAAACGGGCCGCGGCCTCGGCCACGCGGTCGCGCATCTGCTCCAGTTCCTTATCGCCGCCATTTTGGGCCGGCTTGCATTCCACCATCTCAGCCTCCTGTATGGATAAGGGACTTTCTAATTTCAATTATATCCCCAAGCACTCCCGGCGCGGGCCATTTTAGACCGTGGCCAGCAGGTGCTTGAGCCTGTCCGGGCCCAGGCCGGTCTCCCTGGCTATGGCCGCCAGGGTCCCCTTGGCTATCTCATGGTGTTCGGGCACGGTGAGCCTGCGGTGGGGCGGGCGGGCGCGCCTGAGCACCACGTGGCTGCCCTTTTGGTGGCTGGGCTCGTAGCCCACCCCGGCCAGGGCCTTGATGACCTCGCGCCCCGAGACCACCGGCCAGCCGTTCATGAGCCTTGCTCCAGGCCCAGGCAGTCGGCCAGCTTCTCGCCCCTTAGCTCCAGGCACTCACGAAAGGCCTCCACCGCCTCGGCCAGGTTGGCGCGGGCCTCCTCCTGGGTGGCTCCCTGGCTGATGCAGCCGGGCAGTCCGGGACAAAAGGCCACCCACACTCCATCCTGGTCCTGCTCAAAAACCATTCGCGGCTGGTTCATGCTAAGCCTCAGGGGGACAGAAGCACCTGGTCCCCAAAACTTTCCTTCAGCGCACTTTTCAGGGCCTGGGCCTGCTCCGGCCCCTGGAACTCAATCATCAGCTCGCCGCCCTCGCCCACCACCAGGCGTCCGAAGCGCTCCACCACCGGCTGGATCTCGCCGGGGTCCACGGTCCACCAGCCCTTGGTGCGGCGCAGCAGCTCGGGGCCCTTGAGGCGGCGGGGGGTGACCAGGTCGATGTTCCGGAACCAGGCGTCCCAGCCGATCTGGGCCGGGGCGCGCAGCACCGGGCTGACCGGGTCGTGGTAGATGCGGCAGCGGCCGAACAGGCGGTGGCGGATCACCGGGCCACCTCCCCCAGCACCCGCTCCAGGTCCGGGTCCACGGGCAACTCGCCGGGCGGCACTGGGCGGCCCGCCGAAGCCAGGGCCCGGCCCAGGGCCAGGAGATAGAGCCGGGCGGCCTGCTCCGGCCCTCTCACCAGCCCCTGGGCGGCGGCCCGGGGCCAGGCGGCCTGGAACAAACGCAGGGCCCCTTCCCGCCAGGCGCGCAGCTCCGGGTCCAGGGCAGAGACGCCCAGCCGGGCCAAAAGCTCGGCCTGGGCCGCCTCGACGGCCGCGAAGACCCGGCGCATGGCCCGCACCGAGGGGTCGGCCCCAAAGGTGTCCGGCTGGCTCACGCCGCCTCCCGGTCCAAAACTTGTTGGTAGATTTCCCCCAAACGCTCCATCAAATCTTCCCGCTTCATATGCCGGGCCACCCAGGCCCGCCCCGCCCGCCCCATGCGCCGGGCCCCATCGGGATCGGCGGCCAGGGCGTCGGCCGCCCGGGCCAGGGCCGGGGCGTCGCCGGGCGGCACCAGATGGCCGTGCTCGCCGGGGCGCAGCCACTCGGCCACCCCGCCCACATCGGCCCCCACCACCGGGGTGCCCTGGGCCAAGGCCTCCAGGCCCACGATGCCCCAGGGCTCGGCCCACAGGCTGGGCAGCCACAGGCTGAGCGCGCCGGACAAAAGACGGCTCATCCTAGCACGATCGGCCCAGCCTTCAAAGTGCAGCCTGGCGCCCGAAGCCTGGGCCGCCTGGGCCAATTCTCCGGCTAGGGGGCCGTCGCCCGCTATGCGCAAGGGCACGGGATGCTTGAGCAACTTTGCGGCCTCCAAGGCCTGGGCCACCCCCTTGCGCCCCACCAGGCGACCGGCCAGCAGGTGGTAGCCCCGTCCCCGGCCCGGCGCGGCGGGCGGCAGGTCCACCGGAGGGGGCAGGACGCGGATGCGCTCCGGGTCAACTCCCGTCAGGGCCAGCTCTCGGGCCATGTAGCGGCTGAGCACCAGCACCTGGGCCATGCCCCCCAGGGCGTCCAGACGGCGGCGGGTCAGGGCCAGCATGCGCCGCCCGTAGTCGGGCTGGTCGAAGCAGGCCAGGCATGACTCTCCCAAGGGCTCGGCGCAGGGGCGGCCGTCTGGGGTCAGCTTTCCCCGGCCGGGGCAGAACAGGCGGTGGTCCTGCACGGTCATCACCGTGGGGGCGCCGGCGGCGGCCAGGTCCAGGAGGGCCGGGTCCATGAGGTTGTGCACGTGGATGAGATCGGGGGCGAAGCCCTCAATGGCCTGAGCCAGGCGGCGGCGGGCGGCCCCCTCCCCCGCTGGTGCAGGCCCCGGCGGGCCAGGCCCTTCACCCTGAGCCAGGGGCCGACGGACCGGCGCTCGCCCTCGGGCAGCGAGCCGTCGTCGAAACCCACCGCCAGCAGGGTCTGGCAGCGCCCCTGCTGGTGCTTGAGCAGGCTGATGAGGTGGCGCTCCGCCCCGCCCCGGGCGGAAAGACGCTCATGTAGGTGCATCAGGCGCATGTTTCTCCGGCTTCACGGCCCCAAACCCGGCCAGGGCCGATTCTTTGGCCCCAGCGGGCATGCCCGGAGCCAAAGCTAGGAATTACAAACCCTTATAACCCGCCAGCGCTTCAGGAACAAGCTTTACATAATTGTAAGCCAGACCCGCTTGGGGATAATTGGCATGTTATTAGTAATGGCAATGAGTTACATGTCTATTGGTAGTGGTTACTGATCTTTTGCTAAAAATCCAAATTGAGGGTTGACTCCACCATATCTTGTGGGTCAAGATAAGGGCCGTACAACATAGCGGGTGCGAGGCGGCCTTTGGGAGTCGCTGAATTTCGGGAGGGACTCGGTGATGCAAACAGGTGAAAAAACTGGAAACCGCCGACCGACCCCCGAAGCGGGCCCAATGGACGATATGCAGGCGAAGGATGTGACCAGGATAGCACCGGGCATCTCCTTCGGCAAACCCCACTTCCGGGTGGTCCGCTAGGTAACAGTGGCCCCTGACGGCAGGAGAAAATAGATGGCCGAGCTCAAGGTAGTGGAAGGCAGCAAAAAGGATCCCATCCTCAGCTCCGAAACCACTGACATGGCCCTTTTTGTGCGCACCAGCGCCGAGGAGATGGACTCCTGGGACCGGGCGCGCATAGAGGAGGCCCTGATCCGGGAGACCCAGCTTGACGACATCACCGCCAAGGAAATCTCCACCGAGGTGGAGCAGCAGATTTCCAAGGCGGGCATCAAGATGGTCACCGCCCCCCTGATTCGTGAGTTGGTCAACACCAAGCTCATCGAACGGGGCCTGGAGCACGAGCGCCTCAGGCACACCCGTTTGGGCGTGCCGCTGTACGACGTGGACAATATGCTGCGCCTGCCCAACAAGGAGAACGCCAACGTTCCCCACGGGCCCGAGGCCACCAACCTCACCCTGGCCGAGAACATCAAGAAGGAATACGCCCTGATCAGCGTGTTCAGCCAGGAGGTGGGCGACGCCCACATGCGCGGCGACCTGCACCTGCACGACCTGGGCTTCGTGGACCGGCCCTACTGCTCGGGCCAGAGCCTGGAATACATCAAGAAATACGGCCTGAACCTGCCGGCCAGCCTGGCCTTGGCCAAACCGGCCAAGCACCCCGAGGTGCTCCTGGCCCACATGGTCAAGTTCGCGGCCGCCCTGCAGTCCAACTTCGCCGGGGCCATCGGCTGGGACGCGGTGAACCTGTTCTTCGCGCCCTACCTGGAAGGCCTGAGCGACAAGGCGGTGAAGCAGCTGGCCCAGATACTCATCTTCGAGTTCAGCCAGCAGGCGGTGGCCCGGGGAGGCCAGGCCATATTCACCGACATCAACCTGTACTGGGAAGTCCCCAAGCACTTCGAGGACGTGCCGGCCATCGGCCCCAACGGCGAATACACCGGCAAAACCTACGCCGAGTACGAGAAAGAGGCCCAGCGCTTCGTGTGGAAGCTCTTCGAGGTCTACAAGGAAGGCGACGGCGCGGGCCGCCCCTTCTTCTTCCCCAAGCCGTTGGTGCACATCACCGAGAAGTTCTTCCAGACCGAAGGCCACATGGACTTCCTGCACCACATCTGCGACGTGGCCGCGGACAAGGGCAACACCTACTTCGTCTTCGACCGGGGCGAGACCGCCAAGATCTCCGAGTGCTGCCGCCTTTCCTTCAAGCTGGAAAAGAGCGACATAGACGACGCCAAGACCCCCTGGAAGATGCGCTACAGCGCCCTGCAGAACGTGACCATCAACCTGCCGCGCATCGCCTACGAGGCGGCGGGCGACGACACCAAGCTGTTCCAGATCCTGCGCCAGCGGGTGCGCCTGGCGGCCCAGGCCCATCTGCAAAAGAAAAAGTTCATCGAGCGCCTACTCAGCTTCGGCAACCAGGGCCCCCTGGCTCTGCTGGCCATGGAGCTGGACGGCACGCCCTACCTCAGGATGCACCGGGTCACCTACCTCATCGGCATGGTGGGGCTCAACGAGATGGTGATCGAGCACATGGGCCAGGAACTGCACGAGTCCGAGGAGGCCATGAAGTTCGGCCTGAAGATCATCGCCCAGATGAAATACCTGTGCGACGAATACGCCGAGCGCGAGGGCATGCGCTTCGTGCTGGAGCAGACCCCGGCCGAGTCCACCGCCTACCGCTTCGCCAAGCTGGACCTCAAGCACTTTGCCGACAAAGCCAAGCACGCGGTCAAGGGCGACCTGTTCACCGGCGAGGTGTATTACACCAACTCCACCCTGTTCAACGTGGCCTCCCACACCAACCCCATTGAGAGGGTCAAGCTGGAAGGGCGCTTCCATCCCCTGATCGAGGCCGGAGCCATTACCCACGTGTGGCTGGGCGAGCAGCGCCCCTCCAAGGAGTCCCTGGCCAACTTCGTCATAAAGATCTTCCGCGAGACCAAGAACGACCAGGTGGCCTTCAGCCCCGAGTTCTCCTGCTGCAAAACCTGCCAGCAGAACCACCGGGGTCTGTTGGACACCTGCCCCTCCTGCGGCAGCGACCAGATGGACCACATCACCCGCATCACCGGCTACTTCACCCGCGTCTCCTCCTGGAACAAGGGCAAGCTGGGCGAGCTGCGGGACCGCTGGCGCAACCAGGGATTTTTCAGCGCCCCGCCGCAGGACGAGGCCAAGGCCGGTTAGTTAGTTTGGGACAGGCTGGGGAGAGCTTCTTGCCCCCCGCCCCCCGCAAAGGATGGTTAATGAAGGCGACTTCAAGCCACCGCCCAACTCGCAGGGAAATTTTCCCGCGTGCCGGCCAGGCCGCAGGCCTGAGCCAGCGCGGGGAAATTTCGCGGAGTTTTTTGGGAGGGGGTTTGGGGGAGGCCTTTTTTGCAAAAAAGGGCTCCCCCATGCAAGCCCTAACCCTAATAGGAGGGTCTGACGTATGACTCTATTCACCAAACCTGGTTGTGAGAAGTGCCACTACATCACCGGCAAGTTCGACATGGCTTCCTTGGGCATCGCCGTTGACGTGCTGAGCCCCGAGGACCCGGCGGCGTTGGCGCATCTGGCCTGGCACGAGTTGGTGGAAGTAGCCGAAAAGGAGCTGCCCATTCTGGTGCTGGACGACTCCAGCCACATCAGCGGGGCGATCAAGATCAAGTCGTACCTCAAGACCATGGCCCATGCCTGACAGCGCGGCCGCGGCCCGCGCGCCCGAGCCGCCGGTGATCAAGGGCTTTATCGAGACCAGCTTTCTGGACTGGCGGGGGCTGATCTCGGCGGTTCTGTTTTTGCCGGGCTGCAACTTCGCCTGCCCCTATTGCCACAACTTCACCCTGGTCTCAGACCCGGACAGCCTGATGACTTTCCCGCTGGACAGCGTCTTGGACCGGCTCAGGCCCTTCGTGGGCTGGATCGACGGGGTGGTTATCTCCGGCGGCGAGCCCACCCTGCATCCGGGCTTGGAAGAGCTGCTGGGGCAGATCCATGAGACCGGCTTCAAGGTGAAGCTGGACACCAACGGTTATCGGCCGGATGTGGTCAAGCGGGTGGTGGAGGCGGGCCTGGTGGACATGGTGGCCATGGACGTGAAGGCGCCGCTGGAGCCCCTGGCCTACCGCCGCAGTTGCGGCCGGGCCATCGAGGTGGACAAGGTGGCCGACACCCTGGCCTACCTCAAGAGCTGCGGGGTGGCTCATGAGTTCCGCTCCACCATCTGTCCTTCCTGGCACGGCCCGGAAGAGCTGGGGCGCATGGCCCGGGCGGTGGAGGGGTGCATGAGCTGGACCTTGCAGGCCATGAACCCCGGCACGGCCTGGAACACCGAGGCGGTGGACGGGGCGGGGATGTTCAACGTCGAGGAGTTGGACGAGTTGCAAAAGAGCGTAGCTGATCCGGTCTGCCGGAGGTAGGCCGGCTTCGCCAGACGCCAGCATGCTGCGTTACCGGCGTCGCTCCAGCCTCGATGTAGTTTCAGCTACGCCTCCGGCTGTCGCTCGACGGATGCCTTGCCTGCCGACGCCTGGCTGTGCCGGGCAGGAGCAGCCTCCCGATAATCAAAGAATAATTAAGAGACAGAGATAAAAAGAAAGTCCTTGGAAGGCCGGTCTTGTTTTGCGCTGGGCAAAGTTAGGGCCGCCTCCACTCGGCGGGACGGGGAGAACCTAACGACAATATGACACAAATCAGCCCCCTACCCCTTTTTCAAAACCTTCTTCCCAGCGCCCCCAACACCTCCCCCGCATCCGGCAACACCACGGTCGCCCCGGCTTCCCTGAGCCCCGCCTCGTCCACCCGCCCGCTGGTGACGCCAACGGCGACGCACCCGGCGGCCACGGCGGCCTGCATGTCCGTGGGGTGATCGCCCACCATGGCCGCCTGGCCGGGCTCCAGGCCCATCTGGCGGCAGGCGTCCCAGAGCTGATCCGGGTGGGGCTTGGGCCTGGGGGCCCGCTCACGGGGCAGGAAGGCGTTTAGCGCGTCCGCCTCGGGCAAGAGGTGGCGGATAACCGCGCCGCAGTTGCGGCTGACCACGCCCAGGCTCAGGCCCCGTTCGCGGCCCTGGGCCAACAGGGGCCGGGTGAAGGGGAACAAGCGCCCCCGCCCGGCGGCCTCCAGCTCCACCGCCTCGATGACCAGCTCGGCCCGCCCGGCGAAGCCGTCGCCCATGCGGTCGCTGACCAGCTTGACCACTTCCAACAGGTAGCCAGCGGGCCGGGGGCCGGAAAAGCCCTCGCCCCGGGCCAACTCCTCCACCCGCTGGGCCATGAGCCCGAAGTCCAGGTTCAGCTCGGCCAGGGTGCCGTCGAAATCGAAGATGATGCCTTGTATTTCCATGGGGCAATTGTACCCGAGGGGAAGGCCTTTGAAAAAAACTTCCTCTCCACGCCGCGCAAAAGACAATCGTATCTACCTTGATTTATTATACCTATACCTGTAATCCCCCTGCTCCGCCGGGGGAGCGAGATACCCTCTTGCCGATGGGCGGCGAGAGGGATACCATGTTTCGCCATGGCAAGCGAACCTTTCAAAAGAATCAACTGGGGGCTGATCCCCTATCCCCAAGCTCTGGAGCGCATGCGCCGCCTGCACGCGGCCCGGGCCCAGGGCAAGGGGAGGGACATGTTGATCTGTTGTGAGCACCCCCACGTGCTCACCCTGGGCCGCCATGCCGAACCCGGCCATATCCTCCTGAACGACGAGGAGTTGGCCGCCAAGGGGCTCAGCGTGTTCAACGTGGAGCGCGGCGGCCAGGTGACCTACCACGGCCCGGGTCAGGCCGTGGTCTACCTGGTGGTGGCGCTCATGCGCCGGGGCCTGGGGGTGCGACGCCTGGTGGAGGGCATCACCCAGGCGGTGTGCGACGCGGCGGCGGATTTCGGGGTCAAGGCCTGCGGCGACCCGGAGCGGCCCGGAGCCTGGGTGGCCGGTCGCAAGCTGGCCGCCATCGGCCTGGCGGTGCGCAACGGCGTGACCATGCACGGCCTGGCCATGAACGTTAGCACCAACCTCAATTATTTCGGATACATAAAGGCTTGCGGCCTGGATGCGGCAACCACCAGTCTGGACCGGGAGAGCGGCGGCCACGCCCCCACCATGAGCCAGGCCCATGACGCCCTGTGCGCCCACCTGGACCGCGAGCTGACCCAACCCTCCCCCGCATAGCGGCAGCAATGATGTGACAATCCGCTTGTGCACTTGATGCATAAACGAAGGATGTGTTAATTATTGAAAACAATGACCGAGCCGCGCTTGGGGCGTCCAAGTTGGAAAGCGGCCCGGCCTTCCCAAATCCAAATCGGGGCCACGGGCCCGGGGAGGCGAAAATGCGCAAGCTTTGGTTGGCAACTCTGAGCATTATGATTCTGGGCCTGATGACCGCGGTGGCCACCACCGGGTCCCTGGCCCAAAAAACCGCCGTAGCCCCTGCCGGGCAGGAGCAGGCCTCCATCGTCAGCAAGGACATGCCGGCCAAACTCCAGGCGGCCATCAAGAAGAGCCTGGCCGATCCCAAATTCGCTGACAAAACCAAAAAAGCCGTGGCCGCCGGTGTGGCCAAACGCGGCCCCGAGCCCGGCTTTTTGGGCATCCCCGGCGCACCGGCGGCCCACTACGTGTGGGGCCTTCTGTGGGCCGTGTGGGTGGGCTGGATTTTCTCCACGGTGGGCGCCTTCGGCGGCATCATGGCCGGCGTGGGCCACATCACCATCTTCGGCCTGGGCGACTACGCCAGCAGCTACGGCAAGGGCAACCCGGTCAACAAGCTGGTCACCGACTCCATCCGGGTGTCCAACCAGTGGCTGGTGGGGCTGTCGGCCCTCATCTCCAGCTTCAACTACTACAAAATGGGCCGCCTGGTCCTGCCCTTGGGCGCCTGTCTGGCCGTGGGCGGGGTGGCCGGCTCCTGGCTCATCCCCGAGCTGACCGCGGGCAAGGTCTCCCTGAAGGCCTATATCGGCTACTTCGGCCTGTTGGTGTTCGTGCTGGCCTGCTTCCTCATCTATGAGATGACCCCCAAGGGCCAGGCCTCCAAGAAGGCGGCCAAGGCGGCGGCGGCGGCCTTTGAAAATAGCACCAAGGAAGGCGACACCAGCGACAAGGGCGTGAAGATCGTCGAGGGCAAGCAGGGCCTGATGTGGCTGGCCCTGGCCTGCGTGGTGGCCAGCGGGCTTTGGTTCAACCTGGTGGGCTCCACCATGGTGGTGGCCTACGTGCTGGCCCTGGCGGGCATGGTGCTAACCTTCTTCATGGGCACCATCCGCTTCACCTTCTTCGGGGTGGAGTTCAAGTTCCGGGCCTTCATCCCCATGCTGGGCGGCCTGGTCATCGCGGCCATCGCCTCCTTCCTGGGCGTCGGCGGCGGCTTCTTGTTCGTGCCCTTCCTCACCTCGGTGGCGGGCCTGCCCATGTTCCTGGTGGCGGGCACCAGCGCCCTGGCGGTGTTGGTGGGCATGATCGTGAGCATCTTCTCCTACATGGTGGGCAAGGGCGTGGTGGTGTCCTGGGGCCTCATCGGAGCCGAGCTCATCGGCATCTTCATCGGCTCCATGATCGGCCCGCGCACCTCCAAGTACATCCCCGAGAAGTGGCTCAAGATCATCTTCATCATCCTGGCCTTCTACGTGGGCCTGCGCTACACCACCAAGGGCTTCCTGGGCTACAGCATCGTGCCTCCCTTCTAGGGAGCGCTTTTCCTGGCTCCTCCGGGGCGGCCCTCGCGGCCGCCCCGTCTTTTTGGGTATACTCTTGCTGCCGAAACCTCCCACCGCGAGGAAGCATGGACCCGGTCTACTGGCTGCTGGCGCAAGCCGACCCCTTTTTGATCGCCCCCTACCGCTGGCTGAGCGACCCGGTCATCGGCTGGTGGCTGGGCTCGGCGGTGCTGTGCCTGTGGTGCACCATCCTGGGCGAGGCCACCCTGGCCCTGGTCAAGCGCATCAACCGAGCCCACCTGGAGCGCCAACTGGAGCAGATGAGCCAAGGCCAGACCAGGTCCTGGGAGGCGCTCAAGGCCGGGGACCGGCTAGCCTACAAAGGCTTCAACAACCAGGCCAACGAATCCTTCGGCAAAAGTTTCTTCCTGCAGCTGGCCATGGGCAGCTCCTCCCTGTGGCCCGCCTTCGTGGCCATGGCCTGGCTGCAATGGCGCTTCGGGCAGGTCAGCGTGCCCTTTCCGGGCACCCAGTTGGGCATGAGCTACGCCACCGCCTTCATCCCCATGTACATAATAATGCGGGTATTGTGGGCACTAGCACACAAGCACCTGCGCCGACCCACCGTCGCCGAGGGTTCTCCCCGCAAGTGACACCTCAGCTAGGCCCGCGAAAAACAACACAAATCGCTTGACAAACCAGCGGATGGCTTGCTATTTTCTCCTACAAGGTCGAGCAGAGGCTCAGGGCTGTGGCTTCGGCTAGGGAGCCACAACCTCATTATGCCCTTGCTTTAGACTGGTTAGACTGGGTCCTTTGCCAGACGAGGTCCGGGGTGAACCTGCACCGGCAAAGGGTAATCGGAGCGTCAGGCACAGGCAGAAAGCCTGGGCGCCGTAAGACGCCTCCGGTGTTCCATCAGGAAAGGAGAAAAGGATTCTCATGAAAAAACTGCTTATTATTGCCGTGGCGGTGATGGCGATCTTCGCCATGTCCGTACCGGCGATGGCGGTCAGCCCGTCGACTTACACCTTTGATATGGCTGCTCGTATGCTGACCGACATCGGCTGGCAGAGCAGAAGCGGCGAAATGACCAACAGCGGCAACGATGTCGGCTCTTGGTTCGTCAACATGCCTGGCCACAGCTACCTGCGCGCCCGCTTCTACAGCGTGGACAAAAACGTGGGTGGCCGTATCGAGCTGGGTCTCGCCAGCCTGCAGCCCTCCGCCACCGTCAGCCTGCGTTATGCGTACGGTTACTGGCGCGTAGGCAAATGCCGCATCCTGGCCGGCCAGACCGACAACTGGTTCGGTTCCTTGGCCTACCACGTGCGTCAGTACGTCGGCCTGAACGAGAACTCCCACCTGTTGCTGTTCGGCTGGGGCTTCCTGTGGCCCCATCGTGTACCGCAGGTGCAGTTCACCTACAATACCGACAACTGGGGCGTGCAGTTCGCCCTGGAAGAGCCCCGCAACAAGGGCACCTGGGCTGGCGCCACCAACGTGGACACCACCTTCATTCTGCCCCGCATGAGCTTGACCTTCATGTTCAAGTACGGCGCTTTCATGACCCACCCCGGCATCCTGTTCGTCAAGCACGACTATGAGGCCGGCGCGGGCGCTTCCGACGAGTCCTGGGACACCCTGGCCATCGTGCTGCCCGTGAAGTTCACCGCCGGTGCCTTCACCCTGAAGTTCCAGGGACACTGGGGCAAAAACTTCGCGACTGAGATTCCCTTCTACAGCACCACCTGGACCGGCCCGGTCCTGAACGGCTCCAACGTCGAAGACACCACCGTCATGGGTGCCGTGCTCGCCGGCGAATACCAAATCGGCAAGCTGTTGCTCACTGCTGGCGCTGGCTACGAGAACTGGTCCAACGACACCTGGGCCACCAACGACGAGATCACCCGTTGGGGCGCCTTCGTCGCGGTGCCTTACCAGTTCACCAAGAACTTCGGTATCCACCCCGAGTTCTCGTACTACAAGTACGGCGACAACCCCCAGACCGGCAGCGACATGGGCAACGAGTGGCTGCTGGGCGTGCAGTTCCGCTTCGTCTTCTAAGACGAATCTGAACGTCTGAAAAATCACCCCAAGGAGGCCGGGGCC
>Ga0180016_100093_pt1 | contig 38383 bp, 38 predicted proteins | sample KR46_M_MetaG_FD_129673 | JGI IMG/M metagenome (GOLD analysis project Ga0180016, IMG submission 129673) | Groundwater microbial communities from the Olkiluoto Island deep subsurface site, Finland - KR46_M_MetaG | ecosystem: Environmental > Aquatic > Deep subsurface > Groundwater | place: Finland... | reverse complement strand
GCTGGCGTTCCCGGTGAGCCTGACCACTGAGCCTTCACCCCGTGCGGGGGTGAGCTTCATTCCCCCGGAGTTGGCCGGGGTGCTGCGCCTGGGCCAAACCCGCCCGGTGCGCTACGACCCCGAGCACAAGCAGTTTCTCATTCACCGCCGCGGCTACGCCGCCTTCCGCCTGTACACCAGGAGCATCGACCAAGTGGCCGGGCTCAAGGAGTACTTCGAGTCCCAGGGCATAGACGTGCACACCAAGGCGGCCGAGATTCTACAAGTCAAGGAGCTGGACCGCTATTTGAGCCTGATCTTCTGGCTCATCGCGGCGGTGGGCATCGCCGGAGGGGCCGCCTCCCTGGTGGCCAGCCTCTACGCCTCGGTGGAGCGCAAGAAGCGCGACCTGGCGGTGCTGAGGCTCATCGGCCTGCCCCGTGGCTCGCTGCTGCGCTTCCCGGTGTACCAGGGCGTGGTCCTGGCCGGGGGCGGCTTTTTGGCGGCGCTGGGCTTTTTCGGGGCCCTGGCCCAGACCATCAACACCCTGTTCGCCGCCCACCTGCATCCCGGCGAGAGCTTCTGCCGCCTGCCCTGGCAGGAGTTGGCCGCCACCCTGGCCGTGGCCGCCCTGGCCGCCGTCTTGGCCGCCTGGCGGGTCAGCCGCATCGAGCCAGCCGAGGCCCTGCGCGATGAATAGAGCCTCCCTGGTGGTTCTCGCCTTGGCCGCGGCCGCCCTGCTCTGGGTCGGCGCGGCCCGGGCGGACATCCACGACCCCCACCCCCAGGCGGGCGACCTGTCGCTGCCCATGCCCGACGGGGTGCGCATGGTGTTTCGGCCGGTGCACCTGGGGCGGACCATGGAAGGGCTCAGCACCCGCATGGTGTGGGTGGGCAAGGGCAAGGGGGGAGTGTTTTACGAGACCCCCACCCAGGTGGAGATAAGCGGGGCTTTCAATCTGGCCGGGGCAGGGAGCGAGGACTGGGTCTACTACCTGGGCAAGTACGAGGTGACCGAGGCCCAGTTCTATTCCCTCATGCCCGTGCCCCAGAACCTATCCCGCCAAGAGCTGATCAAAAGCACCAAGCCGGTGACCCAAGTCACCTGGTTCCAGGCCCAGGAGTTTTTGCGCCGCTACAACGAGTGGCTGGCGGGTAGCGCCCCGGACAAGCTGCCCCGCTCCCGGGGGGCCCAGGACGACGGCGGGGCCTATCTGCGCCTGCCCAACGAGATCGAGTGGGAGTTCGCCGCGCGCGGTGGCGGGCTAATCGAGCCCAGCCAGTACTTCCGTCTGTCGCCCTACGGCCCCAACCAGACCGAGGTGCACGAGTGGTGCTATCCGGACGTGGTGCGCCAACCGCCCCGGGTGCGCAAGGTGGGGGAAAAGAAACCGCACCCCCTGGGATTTTACGACCTGCTGGGCAACGTGTCTGAGATGACCTCCTCCATCTTCCGGGTGGAGTACACCGGCGGGCGCTGCGGCGGCTTCGCCCTGCGGGGCGGCTCGGCCCTCAAGGACGGGGCCAAGGCCACCCTGCCCAGCAAGCGCTCGGAGATGCCCCTTTATAAAAACGGCAAGGCCTTCTCGCGCAACGACGTGGGGCTGCGCCTGGTGATCACCTCGCTGGTCACAGCCTCCCGCCAGGACGTGACCCGCCTCAAGGAAATCTACCAACGCTACGGCCAGGCCGCCCAGCCGGTGTTCGGGGTGTCCCTGGGCGGCTCCTCGGCCGGTTGGCAGCAGCTGCGCGAGGCCCTGGCCTCGGTGAGCCCCCAGGCCCTCAAGGCGGTGTCCCCCCAGCTCAACGAGCTGGAGGCGGGGCTAAGGCAGGCCACCACCAAGATGCGCAAGGTGGAGGGCGATTCGGCCCTGGTCACCATCCGCACCGCGGTCTACTGCCTGTTCGCCGCCTACAAGACAATGGTCAACGAGATGTCCCTACAGACCATCATCCGGCTCAGCCAGAACGCCTCACGCCGCCAGCGGGCCCAGCAAAACCTGCGGGACAACCAGGCCGCCCGGGACGAGTCGCTGGAACAGTACTTCGCCCAGCTGGACCTAATGGACCGGCTCTACAACAAGGAGATGGTGCTCAAGCAACTTGAGGAGCACCGCAAGCTTTTGGTCAACAAGTCGGCCGCGCCGCAGAAGGTGAAGATCAACCAGCTGCTCGGCCAGCACTACCAACGCTATCTGACCGGCAAACAACCGGACAAAGACGGTTGGGAGCGGGATCTGCAGGAGGCCCTGTTCAGCCAGGGCCAGGCGCCCGGCGCGCGCTAGAGCCGGGAAGTCCAAATCAGGGGGGAGCCGGGCCTTTGGCGCGGCCATGAAGCAAGGAGAGGCGACATGCGCAAATTGATGTTGGTGATATTGATCGCGGTCATGGCCCTGAGCGGGGCCTGCGCCACCAAGGGACAGGAGACGGTGGCCACCGGCGCGGGGGTGGGCGCGGTGGTTGGCGGGGTGCTGGGCTATCTGGTGGGAGGACGCACCGGCGCGGCCATCGGCGCGGGCGCGGGCGCGCTGGTGGGCAACGAGGTGGACAACGAGCAGAAAAAATACGCCAGCCAGGAGCAGTGGCTGGACGCCCAGATCGCCCAGACCAACAACCTGAACCAGCGGGCCCTGGCCCACAACAAGTCCATGGAAAAGAAGCTGGCCGAGATGCGCTTCGAGGAAAAGCGCATGCGGGCCCTGGCCAGGCAGAACAAGCTCCAGGCCTCTCAGTTGGCCAAGGAAAAGGCCAAGCTGAACACCGAGCAGGAAAGCACCAAGGCCCTGCTGGCCCAGGTGACCAAGGAGGTCGAGAAGACCCAGTACATCCTGGAGAAGAAGAAGATCAAAAGCGACCAGCAGAAACAGCAGCTGGTGGCCTCGCTCAAGACCATGCAGCAGCGCCAGCAAGAGCTCAAGAGCCAGCTCGAGGTTCTGGCCTCGCTGCCCATCAACACCATGTAGGGATGCGGATCATGTTTAGATGCATCGTTGTGCTGGTGTTGTTTTTGGCGGGCGGCCTGGCCGGTTGCCACACCACCTCGGACCCGGCCAAGGGCGGTTTCTTCGACTACTTCGTGCACAAGGGCGACTACGAGCGCCGCCAGACCCAGCGCCAGCAGGAGTTGGCCCAAGCCCAGGCCCAGAACGCCGGCCTGCAACGGCAGGGCACGGCCCTGGAAAAGCAGATGGCCCAGGAGCAGCAAAAGCTGGACGCCCTGCAGGCACGCATGGAAGTGACCAGCGCCGAGTTGGACAAGATGCGCCGGGACATCCAGCAGGGCAAGGTGAAAAACCGCAAGGTTCGCCAGGAAGTGGAGGCCCTGCTCCAGCGCCGGGGCCAGCTTGAGGCCAAGCTGCAAAGTCTGCGCAACCAACAGAACATGAGCGTGCCCGCCCTGCAGGCCCAGATCGATCAACTGCAAAAAGAAATCGCCGAACTGGAGGAAGAGGTCCTGGCCCACACCGGCCTCTAAGCCAACCATGAAGCTCAGTTGTTTATGGCTATTGTTGCTGCTAAGCTGCGCCGCCTGCGCCACTCCCCAAGACCTGGTCAAGGTGCCGGGGGTGGAGCCGGAACAGGTGTGCGTCCTCCTGGAGGAGGCAGGCTACGACCCGGGCGGGTGCTGGTCCATTATGGACACCAGCCAAATGCGCCAGGCCGTCATTCGCTTCCAGGAAAACCAGCGCCTGAAATCAGCCGACGGCGCCATCAACGACGACACCTGGCTGCGCCTGAACACCGTGGTGCGGGGCGCGCGCAAGCTGAGGGCGGAACAGGAAAAGGCGCGAGCCTCCGCGCCCAAGGCGGCGCCCGCCGCCAAGCAGGCAACATCGCCACCGGCCAAGGCCCGGCCCGCCGCCGAGCAGGCGCCCCCCCCGCCGCCGCCGCCCCCCCTGCCCCTGGTGGCCGGGGCCAAGGTGTATGTGCTGGAGCGGGCCAAGTGCCTGCCCCGCTCGGGGGCCTGGGTGCTGGCCTACGTGGGGGTGGTGCAATCGCTGGAGGGGGACAAGGCCCTGGTCACGCTGCGGGACCGCATCAGCTACCGCTTCAATCCCGGCGAAACGGGGGTGGACCGCAAGGACTGGTTCTGCGTGCCCCGGCGGCAACACTGCTACAGCTCGGTGCCTTTCGGCGACTGGGGAGGCTTCCACCGCCCTGGCCAGACCGTGGCCTTTGACAGGGGCAAGGTGCGCCGCGCCAAGGATGACCCCAAGGACACCCTGTATGACCTGGCCCGCCAAGTCTGCCGTTAGCCTGGGCCTGGCCGCCGGGGCTCTGCTCTTGCTGCTGGGCCTGGCGGCCCCGTCTGCGGCACGCGCCCAGGCGGCCCCCCAGGCCTGGACCAACGACCAGAGCATGTTCCTCTTCTACCAGGCCTTCCTGAAGATCCAGGAAGAGGGGCTGGTAAGGCAGAGCGGCGGGGAGATCGTGCGCCAGGCCCTCAAGAGCTACCTGGAGGGCCTGGACCCGTATTCCACCTACCTGACGCCCGAGGAGTACGAGGCCCACAAGACCTCGAGCAAGGCGGAGTACTCCGGGGTGGGCATGGACGCCTACCGCCGTCCGGACGGGGAGCTGGTGTGCCTGCCCCATCCCGGCTCGCCCGCCGAGCGGGCCGGGGTGAAGACCGGCGAGCTGCTGGTGGGGGTGAACGGCAAGCCGGTGGCCGGGCTCTCCCTGGTGGCGGTGGGCAACCTGGTGCGGGGCCCCATGGGCAGCACGGTGACCCTGGGCCTGCAAACACCGGACGGCAAGCGCCGGGCGGTGCCCATCAAGCGCCGCCCGGTGGACAACGCGGCGGTGAGCCTCAGCCGCAAGCCGGGGGTGCTGCTGGCGCGGGTGCTGCGCTTCGACAACTCCACGGTCCGGCTGCTGCGCCAGGCCCTGAGCGAGGCCCGCCCCGGCGAGAACCTGGTCATCGATCTGCGCTCCTGCCGGGGGGGCAGCCTCTTCGCCGGGGTGGACGCAGCGGACATGCTGCTGCCCATCGGCAAGACCATCGTGACCCTGCGCCGCCGTGACGGCAGTAAGACCTACCCCAGCCGCCAAGCGCCCCTCAAGCTGGCCGGGCCTCTGTTCGTCTGGCAAGACCGCTACACCGCCAGCTCGGCCGAGCTCATGATCGCCGCCCTGGTGCAGAACGGGGCGGCCCGCTCGGTGGGCACGGTTAGCTTCGGCAAGGCCACCACCCAGAAGGTCTTCCCCTTGCAGGACGGCTCGGCCCTGGTGCTCACCGACGGCAGGCTCCTGGCCCCGGACGGCCATACCTGGAACCGCAAGGGCCTGAGCCCCAGCCTGCCCCTGGCCGGGGACAACCCCGGCCTGAGCGAATACCTGGCCCGCACCGCCGCCCCCGGCAAGGCGGCCCGCGCCACCCCCAAGCCCAAGGCGGTCCCGCCAGCCCCGCCACCGCCCGCGCCCGCAGCCAAGTCCACGGCCAACGCCGACCCCAGGGCCAAGCTTTTGGCCAGGGTGGAGGCCGCGGGAGCGGCCCTGGACACGCGCTATTACGTCTGCTTCGACACGCCCCATGCCGGGCGCGAGGCCGCCCGCGAGCAGGCCAAGCCCTTCGCGGGCAAGATCCCGCCGGAGCTGATCTTCACCCCGGTGGCCTCGGAGCTGGTCTCCCCCCTGGAGGGCAAGTTCTTCTCCTGCCTGCCGCCCCTGCTCACCAGGGGCCAGGCCCAGGAGCGCCTGCGGGTGCTGGACCGCAAGGGCGTCGGCGTGCTGGGCATCAGGGAGGGCCGCGCCCCCCAAGCGGCGCCGGCGGCCAGGCCGCCCACGCCCAACCCGGAGGATTGGTTCATCCAGGTCAACAAGTTCAACGAGGTGGGCCACGCCCTTAATGACGCCAAGCGCCTGGCGGGCAAGGGCTACCCGGTGATGCTCATGATCACCGTGCCCTCGCCCCAGCACCAGGCCAGGGTCGCCGCCTGGCTCAAGGACAACCGCCTGGCCGGGGAGATATACCTCTGCCCCCAGCAGGCCGCCTCCTGCTGGGTCTCCTACAGCGTGCTGGCCGGCCCCTACTACGCCCAGGCCGAAGGGCCGCGCCAAGACCTCCTGGGCCTTTGGCCCGGCGCCTTCTGGCTGCAACGCCGAGACCTGGCCTCCCGTTACTGAAGCGGAGGCCGGTCCGGGGCTGGTTGTCGGGGGAAGGTTGGGGCGGCGGCATGCGGCGATAGGTTCAAGACTGGTCGGGGCGCCCGGATTTGAACCGGGGACCCCCTGCGCCCAAGGCAGGTGCGCTGCCAGACTGCGCCACGCCCCGACCTAAATTGTCCTTGTTCCTACCCGCCCAGGAAGCCGCGCAGATCCTGGGCCAGCTTGGCCAGGGCCTGGCCCCGGTGGCTGATGGCGTTCTTGTCCGCCGCGCTGAGCTGGGCCACGGTCAGGCCCCGCTCGGGCAGCAAAAACACCGGATCATATCCAAAACCATTGTGCCCCGCCGGGGCCGGGGCGATGCGCCCCTCCAGGCGGCCCTGGGCCACCAGCTCGGCCCCATCGGGACGACGGCAAAGCATAACACAAACAAAGGCCGCAGCCCGCTTCACGGGCGGCACCCCGATCATTTCGGTGAGGAGCTTGGCGCTGTTGGCCGCGTCGTCGCCGTGCTCCCCGGCGTAGCGGGCGCTGTGCACCCCCGGCGCGCCGTTCAGGGCCTCCACCACCAGGCCCGAGTCGTCGGCCAGGGCCGGGCGTCCCAAGGCCTCACTCACCGCCACGGCCTTGAGCCGGGCGTTGTCCTCGAAGGTGTCGCCGGTCTCGGCCACCTCCTCGGTGAAGCCCAACGAGGCGGCGGTGACCACCTGAATGCCCCAGGGCGCGCACATGGCCTTTATCTCGGCCAGCTTGCCCTGGTTGTTCGAAGCCAGCACCAGCTCCATATCTAGGCCTTCTCCACCGCCGCGATCTGGGCGGCGAAGATCTCTTGGCCCGCCTCCAGGCCGGTGCGCACCAGGGCGGCCAGCTCCTCGGGGCTGAACAGGCCGTCCTCGCCGGTGCCCTGCACCTCCACCAGCCCCTGGGGGGCCAAGACCAGGTTCAGGTCCAGCTCGGCGGTGGAGTCCTCGGCGTAGCACAGGTCCAAGCGCAGCTCGCCCTGGATGCGCCCCAGGCTGATGGCCGCCACCTGGCGCGAAGGGGCCAGGCCCAGCTTTTTCATGGCCAGGGCCAGGGCCACCCAGCCGCCGCAGATGGAGGCGCAGCGGGTGCCGCCGTCGGCCACCAGCACGTCGCAGTCCAGGCGGATGGTGTGGCCCGCCAGGGCGGGAAGCTCCACGGCCATGCGCAGGCTGCGCCCGATGAGGCGGCTTATCTCCTGGGCCCGGCCCTTTTCGCGGTGCTCGCGCCCGGTGCGGGTGTGGGTGGAGCGGGGCAGCATGGCGTACTCGGCGGTCACCCAGCCCTTGCCCGCGCCGTCCAGCCAGCCGGGGACCTTGTCCTCCAGCGAGGCGGTGCACAACACCTGGGTTTGACCGAAGCTGGCCAGGCAGCTGCCCTCGGCGTATGGATTGACCCCGGTGCTCAGGCTCAGGGGACGCATTTGTAGGGGCTTTCGACCGTCGGGCCGCAAAAGCGCCTCCTTTTTCAAGTGATTGGAAGTGGGCCAAATCTAGCCCATACCCCAGGGGGTGTCAACCCGCCGGAAAGGCCGGGGATATGGCCATCCAGCGGTTGACGCATGCCGACGCTTGGCTTAGAGTTGGGGCCTACGTCCGGGGAGCGTGGTGGAATTGGTATACACGCTGGCCTTAGGAGCCAGTGCCGCAAGGCATGGGGGTTCGAGTCCCCCCGCTCCCACCAAAGAGGAAAACTGAAACTAAAGCAAGGGGGTTAGGGGACATGCCCTAACCCCCTCTTCTTCAGCCCTGAGTGCCCCCAAAACCCGCAATCAGTTGGCTATCAGTTGGATTCTGATTTCTTGTACTTTTTCATCAGGAGTTCTGAAAATATACGGTCGATATTTTACCCAACCTAAGAGCCCATCATCGATCTTTTCAATTTCATGCCGCACTTCTTCCGCACAGAATACGATTCCAGCTTTTGCTAAATCATCAATTATTTGCCAATAATCAGGGCATATTTCTACAGAATAATATTTGTTCCAAGGCTCAATAAGAACATTTGTATCCAAGCTGTATTTTTTCACTTACTCGAGTCCCCCCTAAAGAGTGGCCAAACCAGCTTGAGCACCTATCTTAGGAAAATGCTTCACTTTCGTATTTAGTAAAAAAGATGCGTCCCGCCCGGATATTTGGTTATTCCTATACGCTGAAATTACAGTGCGGCTGAACAACCTCCCGTTATCAATCGCAACGAGCAAAGAATATGACGGCCTTCCAGATTTTGTTTTCGACTTATGCAATTTATAAAAGTCCCATCTGTCTTGATAAAATACTCGCAATTTTTCGTATGTATATTTATCAATGATAGACAGGTCTAGTAGTCTACGCGCGACTGCTTCGTCGCTAACCTTAAGCTTCCTACTTACAAACGAAATCCTCTTTTGCAACTCACTTTTTATAGAAGACAACCTCCACGCATCATCAAATATATTTCTTTCTAAAAGAACTTCGGATGCGATTTGGTTGCAAAATTTTTCGATTCTACTGTCGGGCGTATTTAATGCACTATCCGCTTCAATTAAGTTTGACAATCCTGGCATGTTAAGCCATAAATGAGCAAGCTCATGTATCAAGGTAAACAGTTGCCCGGGCAATGCATCGGTATTGTTTATATATATAAATGGAGCCAAACCGTCGGACAATAAAAAACCTCTAGCTTCCACTAAAGAGATACCACCTCGCCGACAAATATTTATTCCAATCCGCTCTGCCCGATTAATCCATAAATTGAGCGCTTCGCGGTGGTCCCTGCATTTTATTTGTTCCGCCGGGGAAACGTTTAAATTTTCTCGAATTATTGCAGCGATATCTAGAGGACGACAATCCACACTTACGGAACCAGCGAATTCTAACTCTCTTGCGTTATCTTCTAATAGATAATCATGCAGCCAAGTTTGCTTTGCCGTTAGTTGTCTTAATAATAATGCTAATTCTGGGCTATATTCCGGTGAGTACCCTGAGGGAAGAGTTCGGAAGTCGCGCAATGTATCAAAGTCTGAAGGAGGAGACGGAAGATAAAAAACTGCCAAAGAACGCTTGTATACTTTAGAGGCTTTCCGTGCCTGAGCAATTGTTGGAAAAAGATCTCCCGTTTCCCATTTTATAATTTCCTCTTCTGGCCTTCCAATTTTTTTTGCGGCGGTCGCAACATCTAAGCGCGCCTTTTTTCGAGCCCATTTAATAACTTCGGGAGTTATCAATGCTTTTGTGCTTGCCACAGTACACCACATCTCATTTTAAATATAATTTACTTTTACGATTGCCAGCGATGGTATGTCAACATGCAAATGAAATATCTTTGCCGCCATAAATGGCTAAACGCAATAACAGAGCGTTAATTCGGCAACGACATCTCACAAATTATTGAAACACGTACTTAGGTGTCTCGATCCCCCGCCACCAACTTCCCCCCCATCATCCTTTTCACCCCTCTCGCCTTCTCCTGCCACTCCACCAACTCCTGGCGCTCGTTTACGTCCCAGGCTCTCAGGCAAGCGCTACGCAGGCGGGCGCTCAGGCTTCATCTCCGGTCTCGGGCACCAGCCCGGCGGCCTTGACCCCGTGCACCGCGCACTCCTCGTCGATCTCCGACAGGTCGCCGCTGACCCCCACCGAGCCCACCAGCTCGCCATCCGGGGTGTGGATCAGCACCCCGCCGGGCAGGGGGACCAGCTTGCCGCCGGAGATGGCGGCCAGGCCGCTGAAGAACACCGGCAAGCTCTGGGCGCGACGGGCCAGCTCGCGGCCGGCCTGACCCATGCCCAACACCCCCCAGGCCTTGGCCCGGGCTATGTCGGCCCTGAGCAGCCCGCAGCCGTCGTCGCGCTTGACCACCTTGTAGTGGCCGCCATCGTCCAAGACCACCACGGTCAGCGGCTTGGCCTTGATTTCCCGTCCTTTTTTCAGGGTCTCGTCGGCGATGATGTCGGCTTGGGACAGGCTCAGCTTGGGCATGACAGCTTCTCCCAGTCTTGGTTAGGTTGTTTCGGGTCAGGGGTTGCTATTGACCATTATGCGGCAACCACCTGTAGTCATGTTGGCCGCCGCCTCAAAATAAATTATGCCGGTTTTCACCCCACCCCCTCCACCAGCGCTTCCACCATCTTCCTCCTCAACCCCCTTGCCCTTTCCAAACCATCGGCCAGCTCCCGCCTCTCCCCCTCGCCCCATTGGGCCAAACGCGCCTTCTGCTCGGGGCACAAATGCCAGTCGCAGACCCAGGGGCGCAAGGGCCTCTCCAGGCGGCAGCCGTGGGAGCCAAGGTGGGGGCAGGCCCTGCCGGGAGCGTAGGCCATTTGGCTTAGGGGCAGGGGCAGTTCGGCCAGGTGCAAAAAGGCCAGGTCCGCGAAGCCCCACCACAGGCGGGCCCGCACGCAGCAGGGGTCGGGGCAGCGGGGGCAGGTGGCGGCGCACAGGCGCTCCATGGCCGGAGCCAGGGCTCGCCGGGCGGCGGCCAGCTGCCGGGCCAGGGCGCGGGCCGGGGATGAAGCGGGGTTGTCGGCCAAAATGAGCAGGGCCTGGTTGGCCTGGGGCCACTGGCCTGGGCCGGACCAGGGCGGGCCGCTGGGCATGGGCTCGGGGGGCATGTCTCCTCCCGGTGGCCGTTGGGGGAGGGTCGGTCCTAGTGGAGCAGCATGGGACGCTGGGACCCGCCCTTGGGGGCGGCGATAAGCTCCTGGCCGGGGTTGGCCTCCTGCCAACAGGCCACCAGGCCCATGCTGCGCTGGGCATTGCCGCCGCCCAGCTTGGAGCCTTCCCAGGCCAGCCAGCTCACCGTGGCCCGGGTGGGCATGTCCGAGGCCTCTATTTGGGCCAGCACCTCCTGAGGCGGGTACTCCAGGAGTATCTCCATGGCCGCCATGCAGGTGGCGGTGAGGATTTCCCAATCGTCCTCGCCGCCCTCGATGGCCGCGATGGACTGAACCAGATTTTCCCAAGCGACGGCCACGTCCATGGCTGCCTCCCCGGCTGCGGTTTTCGGTTTGCTTCTCGCTGCTCCCAAAACTACCCGGCAGGCCAGGGGGCGTCAAGCTGCTCCACCTCCCGGCTAAAGCCCCATGGACACCGCGCCCGCGCTTGTGCTAATCAAAAGCTAGATTAGCGGGAGGGGATTCACCCGACGCGGCCCGCAGTGGGGAGAGCGCCATGAGCACCATAGGCCGCATAATCGCCTGGCCCTTTGAATACCTGCTTATTCTGGGCGCCTTGCTGGGCAGCAATTTTTCGCCCACCAAGCCCGCGCCCGCGCCCGACCCCTGGCCAAGCGACGGGCAAGACTTCGCCCAATACCTGGGCCAGGCCACGGTGCTCATGCGCCTGGACGGCAAATACATACTCACCGACCCCATGTTCTCCAGCCGTTTTTCCTTCGCCAAGATGGTCAAACGGCGCACCGCACCGCCGCTAAAGGTGGCCGAGCTGCCGCCCATCGACCTGGTGCTACTCTCCCACGCCCACGGCGACCACCTGGACCTGCCCAGCCTGGAGGCCGTCGCCGCCCACAGCCCCTCCCCTCTTACCGTGGTGGGAGCCCACGGGGTGGCGGGCTACGCCAAGGCCAAGCTGGAGCCCGAGCACAAGGTCAGGGCCATCAACCTGGACTGGCATCAGACGGTGGAGGTGGACGGCCTGGGCATCACCGGCTGGCCGGGCAAGCACCTGGGGGGGCGGCACTGGATCACCATGGACTTCAAGAAGTACGGCTTCGGCGGCTTCGTTCTAGCCTCTTCGGCCCGCACGGTCTACTATCCCGGCGACAGCGGCATGTGCCCCGCCTTTGCCGAGCTGCCCGGCGCTTTCGATATCGACCTGGCGCTCATGCCCATCGACGCCTTCAACCGGCGCGACTTCCTCAGGCCCCGCCACATGAACCCCACCGACTCCCTGGAGGCCTTCAAGCAAAGCGGGGCCAAGCGCATGATCCCGGTGCACTGGGGGACCTTCACCCTGTGCAACGAGCCCCTGGGCCTGAGCCAGAAGCTGTTGGGCGAGTCCCTGGCCGCGGACCCGGAGCTGGCCGCCAAGGTGCACAACCTGCCCCTGGGCGGAGTGTTGACCCTTTAAAGGAGGGGACCCATGCCCCAGTCCAGTGAGCGCATATACGTCAAGCCGGTCTACGGCGTCAACTACGAGCCCGGCCTGGTGGGATTCTCCTTCATGCCCGGCACCTTCGTGAGCGAGGGCATCACCATCGCCACCGGCGACGAGGCCGTCAGCGGCATTTCGGTGTCCCACGCCTTTTTGGTGGAGGACGAGACCTACTGCATAGAGGCCACCGGCCAGGGGGTGGTGCGCAACCACCTTAGCCACTACTTCGGCAACCAGTACGAGGTCTACTTCAAGCGCCCCAAGGAGATGAACGCCAAGCGGGCCGGGCTGATCCTGGACGCGGCCCGGGCCAAGCTGGGCCAGGGGTATTCCTTCGCGGGCATCTTCGGCATGCTCACCGACAAGCTGGTGAAGCTGGGCGAACGCTGGGACGTGTGCGCCGGGTGGCGCAACCCCTTCAACAGCCGCTCCACCTGGTTCTGCTCGGAGCTGGTGGCCTTCGCCCTGCACTGTTTGCCCGAATACCGCGAATGCGCCCTGCTCAAGAAATGGCACCCCTCTCGCATCAGCCCCCAGCGCCTGTTCGAGAGCGATCTTTTGGAGCCCTGGTCATTGCGTACGCCGGAAGAGGTCAAAATGCGCTATGCTGCCTACATAACCAGCGAGGAACCTGTTAGAAGCTGAAGAAAGACCGCCTATGTCAGCAGACCGCCTGTCCCCTGCCGACCCGCAAGCCTTCCACGCCCATTACGTGGAAACGCTGCAATCCCGTCTGAAAATCGGCTTTTTGTCCGGGGTGTTGCTGGTGCCCGCCTTCTCGCTGGTTGACTGGTTCCAGTTCCCTCAGTTCTTCTCCCATTTTTTGGCTCTGCGCCTGGGCATCAGCGCCCTCATGGGCCTGATGTACTTCCTCAACCGGGCCTACAAAAACCAGCTCTGGCAAGAGGGGCTCACCGTGGCCGGCGCATTGGCCGTGGCGGTGATGCTGGAGATCATGCTGGTGGAGATGGGCCCCATAGGGGCCCGTTACTATTCGGCCATGATCCTGGTGCTCATCGCCGCCCTGGTGCTCATCCCCATTCGCCTGGGGGTGGCGGCCATCACCGGGGTGGGGGTGCTGGCGGTGTACATCCTGCCCCAGCTCTATTTTTCCGGCAGCATGGCCCCGCCGGAGACCCTGATGCACCACGGCGGCAACCTGGTGGGCGCGGTGCTCTTGTTGCTCCTGGCCAACCTGCTGCACCGTCAGGCCCTGGTGCGCCAGCTTGACCTGCGCATCCAGGTGCAGGACCGGGAAAAGGAGTTGGCCCAGCTCAACGCCTCCCTGGAGGAGCAGGTGGCCGCGCGCACCGCCGACCTAGCCCGCTCCGAAACCCGCTACCGCTCCCTGGTGGAAAGTAACCCCCAGTTCATCTATTCCCTGGACCGGGAGGGATGCTTCAACTTCGTGGGGCCCAAGGTGAAGCCCTTTATGGGCCTGGAGCCCGGCGATGCCCTGGGGCGCTATTTCACCGATTTCATCCACCGCGACGACCGCTACCACTGCGTCAAGGCCTTCAAGGAGCTGCGCGACCAGGGCCACACGGTCAACGACGTGGAGTTCCGCCTGATCCGCAGTGATGGCTCCGAGCGCATCTTCCTGGCCTACAACAGCCCCCTGATAGACGAGGACGGCCGGGTGACCGGAGTCATCGGCACGGCGGTGGACATTACCCGCCAGCGCCGCCTGGCCGCCGAGCGGGAGCAGTTCCGCCGGGAGCTGAACCAGACCCTGGACCAGCTCAAGCAGGCGGCCTTCGAGATCGTGCAGGGCTTGGCCGGGGCGGTCGAGGCCAAAGACCCCTACACCCGTGGTCACGCCGGGCGGGTGCGCCAGGTGTGCATGGCCATGGCCCGGGAAGCGGGCATGGACGACGAAGACCAGACCCGGCTGGAGTTCGCCGCCGAGCTGCACGACGTGGGCAAGATCGGGGTGCGGGGCGATATCCTCAACAAGAAGACGCCCCTGACCGACGAGGAGTACGAGCACATCAAGGAGCACCCGGTCATCGCCGAGATGATCCTCAGGGACGTGGGGCTCCTGGCCCCGGTGCGCCCCCTGATCCGGTCCCATCACGAGCGCTGGGACGGGACCGGCTATCCCGACCTCCTGGCCGGGGAGGACATCCCCTTGCTGTCGCGCATCATGGCCGTGGCCGACAGCTACGACGCCATGCTCACCCAGCGGCCCTACCGCCCGCCCCTGAGCCTGGAGGAGACCCTAAGCGAGATCAAGCAATGCTCGGGCAGCCAGTTCGACCCCAAGGTGGTGGAGCTGTTCGAAAGGGTGTTGCGCAAGGGAATGCTGAACGATATCTAGCGGGGCGATGCCGAGCAAAGCCCAACGCCTCTTTGCCCTTACAGCCATAGTAGTCTTCGCGAGGAGCATCTCCGGGGAGATGCGACGTGGCGATCTTCGCCTTACCCCAGGCGGGAGGGGGTGGGGCGTGGAAGGCTGCTGGGTGGTGTCCGGCGAGCAGAGGCATGACGAGGGAAGAAAAAAATTGCCACACAGCGGCGGGAAGGCCGTTTAATTTCCCAAGGGTAGAACGAGTCTGAACACCGCCCCCTGAGGATGGTTGTCGCCAACCTCCAGGCGGCCGCCGTGGGCCTCGGCCACCTTGTGCACCACCGGCAGCCCCAGGCCGGTGCCCTCTTTTTTGGTGGTGTAAAAGGGCGTGAAAAGATGTTGGCGCTGGGCGGGGGAGACCCCGGGGCCATGGTCGGAAACGGCCAGCACCACTTCCTCCCCCTGACGCCAGGCGGACAGGCTCACCTCGCCCTGGGCCGGCGAGGCCTGCACCGCATTGTTCAGCAGATTTATCAACGCCTCTTGTAAGCGTTCGGGGTCTGCCTCCACCAGGGGCAGGCCCTCCTCCAGATCGCTGGTCAGGCGCACCTGATGCTGCTCGGCCAAGGACGCGGCCACCTCCATGGTGCGCCCGGCAAAGTCCTGGAGGTCCAGGCTTTGGCGGTGCAACTCCAGGGGCCTGGAAAAGTCCAGCATCTCCTTGACCATGCCCTCCAGGCGGGCGGTCTGCTCGATGACCACTTCCAGCTTATGCTCCTCGGGGCAGCCCGGCTCCATCTTGCGCTTGACCTGGGCGGTGAAGCCGCCGATGGCCATCAGGGGGGTCTTCATGTCATGGGCCACGCTGGCCACCGCCCGGCCCACGGCGGCCAGGTTCTCGGCCCGCAGGGCTTGGGCCTCGTGGGCCTGCTCCCGGCGGCGCAACCAGCCCACCAAAAGGCCCACGGCCAGGAACAAAACCATCTGGGTGATGGCGGCGGTAATGGTCGGCGGGGTGAGGTGGTGCACCAAGACCACATAAGGGGCGTAGAGGCCCGACACCACCAGGGCCATGATGAGCCCTATCCAGGGGCCCCACCAAAATCCAGACAGGATTATGGGCAGAAAATAAAAGTCCTGCAGAAAAACGCTGGCCACCGCCTTGTCCGGGCCAAGGCGAAAATGCAGCCAGCAGATCAAGGCCACCAGCAGCAGCACCAAGGGCAGCCGCAGGCAAGTGTAGCGCTCCGGCAGTTTCATTTTCCCATAATGCCACGCGTTGGGGTGGATAGCCAGCCTGGAAGCGCCCCTTGTACGGCGGAAATTGTTGGGTTTCGCTTCGCTTTACCCAACCTACGCTGTTGCTCAGAGTGTGCCGCACTCGACGCATCCTACCAACGGCTTTGCCAGGTGTTCGTGGGCTAGGCGTCCGGCAAGGGACAGCCGGAGGCGTAGCCCAAGCTACGTCGAGGCTGGACCGCTGCCGGCAACACAGCCCACGGGCAGCTGGCAAAGCCGCCCCCTATGCTTCCAGCTCCGCCTTCATCGCCTGAAACTCCTGGGAGCTGATCTCGCCCTTGGCGTAGCGCTCGCGCAGAATGGCCAGGGAGCGGTCATGGCCCGGGGCGGGCAGGGAAAAGGGCGGGGCCTGATCCTTTTTTGAGGCGGCGAAAAGCCACTTGATCAGGGCGACGCCGGCCACGATCAAAAGTATCCAGATGATTATCATGAAGGGGCCTCCCAGCCAGCCGCCCCAGCCATACATCATGTGCCCGCCCCAGCCGGGGCCGCCGCCGTATTGGGCGGAGGGGGTGACCAGGCTGTGCAAATTAAACAGGTTAAAAGGCATGAGTTATCGCTCCCTTGGCGGTTAGCCCTCATGAATTATGCGGGCTGGGCCCCGGTGTAGGTCACCTGGTTGGCCATGCCCGCTTCCATGTGATAGAGGTGGTGGCAATGGTGGAACCAGTCGCCGGGGTTGTCGGCGATGAACTCCACGTCCAGACGGCGCATGGGCTCCACTATGGCCGTGTCCTTGACCAGCCAACGCTCAGGGGGCAGGGCGAAGTTTACAATACGGAAAAAATGCCCGTGCAGGTGCATGGGATGGGGCATCATGCTGCGGTTGAGGTAGCTCAGGCGAACCTTGTCCCCCGGGGCCACGGCCAGGCGCTCGCTGTTGGGGTATAAGCGCCCGTTGATGCTCCAGTAGGGGGAGTGCATGCCCCCGCTGAGGACCTGGCGGTACCAGCGCTGGGGAGCCCCGTCGGGGTGGGCCACCGGCCGGGCGGCGGCCAGGTCCCAGTAGGTGGCCAAGCTCAGGCCGGAGTGGAAAGCGGGACGCTGCGGGGCGCGGTCTTCTGCTCCCTGGTAGAGCACGGCCACGGCCAGGCCGCTTTCGCCCAGGCCGCTTTCGTTGGCCTGGAGCAGCCAAGCGCCGGGGTTGTCGGCGATGAACTCCACATCCACCCGCTCGCCCATGGCCAGGCGCACCACGTCGAAGGCCCGGGGGGTCACGTCCTGGCCGTCCAGGGCCAATACGGTGAGCCGGTGACCGGCTAGGCAAAGGTCGTAGGTGGTGGAGGAACTGGCGTTGATCAGGCGCAGGCGAACCTTGTCGCCCTTTTTCACCCGGAGCGGCGAGCCGTGGGGGTAGATCCGCCCGTTTACCGTGTAGCCCTGGTAATAGGGCTCGGCCAGGGGCCCGCCGGGCGCGGAGCCACGCCCCATGCCCCGGCCCATCATGCCGCCCATGGCGGGACGCCGGGGCACCTGGGCCAGGCCCGCGCCGTCGGCCACCACCCAATCGGCCAGCAGCAGGACTTCCTCGCGGTCCCAGCCGCCCACGGGCCGGGCGGGCTCCACGATCAGCGCGCCGTACAGGCCCTGGTCCAGCTGATAGCCCTGGTGGGAGTGGTAAAAATAGGTGCCTGCCGGGCGGGCGCGGAAGCGGTAGGTAAAGCTCTCGCCCGGAGGCACGGCGGCCTGGGTGACGCCCGGGACCCCGTCCATGGGATTGGGCACGGGAAGGCCATGCCAATGGATAGTGGTGGGTCGAAGTAAGCGGTTTTTAAAGGATATGTTAAGGCTCTGACCTTCCCGCACCCTTATGACCGGTCCCGGCGTCTGGCCGTTATAGGCCATGGCGTTGAATTCGGGCCCCTCACCCAGACTGATTTTGGCCGCTTGGGCCACCAACTCCACCCGGTGCTCGGCGGCCGCCTGCCCCGCCACCGGCCAGAGGCCGGCGGCCGCGGCTCCGGCCAGAGCGCCCAGCGATGTCTGTAAAAAACGCCGCCTGGTGTAGTCCATGGGTTCAGTCCAAGGTTAAGGGGTGCTGTCGTCCCTTCTCGTAGTAGCAGCACTCGTGCCAAGAGCCTCGGCGGCCCGGCCACGCCAAAACTAGTTGGATAATCAGATAGATGGGCAGGGCGACCGTTTGCGGAAACGGTGCGGGGGCTGTCTGCGGCGCATAAATTTTATGCGGCCGGGCGCAGGGCCGGGAAAATCCTTCCCGCTGATATGCGTTTTTCGGCTTAGGCCGGTTCCAGGGCCTCCAAGCTTCGGTCCAACTCGGCCAAGGCCTCTTCGGCTTCCTCCACCCGCTGCCATTGCCAGGGGCGCACCGAGTGGGCGGGCAAGGCGGCCCGGGCCTGCTCCACTTCTTCGATCAGCCTTCGGCGCTGAGCCAGTAATTCTTCGCGCTGCTGATTGCTCATGTAACTCCTCGCCAAGAGGTTCTTGTAATATTGTGAAGCCAAAAGACGCGGCAATGCAAATATCCGGCTCTGGCAGGGAGAAAAGCGCCTGGTACAATAGAACAAGCGGGCTGCCATTGGGCATCCCCATAACACCCCCGAGAACGAACCCCGCGAGGTGTGCATGCGCGTAGAGATCACCCCAGAGGCCCGTGAGTGGTTGGCCGCCCGAGGCAACCAACTGACCATAATGCCTCCCTCCGGCGGCGGAGGCTGAGCACCCGCCACCGGGGCGCGGTTCGCGCCCCAGCCCCCGGAACAGGACCAAATCAATCTTTTCAACCGGCAAACCGTGGACGGGGTGGAGTTGTTTCTGCACCGTGGCCTGATGCTGTCCGGACCCAAGCTGTATGTGAGCCTGGGCGGCTTCTGGCGTCTGCGTTGGCTGAAGGTGGACGGGGTGGCCGCCCTGGCCGCCGCCTGCTCCTTTTAGGAAAAATGCCGGAAGGGCGAGGATAAACCCCGCCCCTACACTAAGAGCCCTTTTCCGGGTGTAGGGGCGGGGTTTATCCCCGCCCTCTCATCTTTTTCGGTATAGGGAATTGTTGGGTTTCGCTTCGCTCTACCCAACCTACGCCAATCTGTATTTCTGCTGAAATCGACCGCCGGAATCATTTCGCGGCACAGCCAGACGCCGCAGGGCAAGGCGGCAGGCGAACGAGGGACGCAGTTGTAGCCAAGCCTACAGCGAGGACCGAGTGACGCCGACAACGCAGCCATGCGGGGTCTGGCGAAGCCGCGCGGCACAGCCAGGCGGCGGCAGGCAAGGCGCCGGCGAGCGAGACCCGCAGGCGTATATGCCAATACGCCGAGGAGGCGAGCGATGCCCGCAACGCAGCATCCCGCCGTCTGGCGCAGCCGCCCGCTTACCCCTCGGTCACCGCCTGCGTATCTCGCATAGCCTTGCTGTCGGGGATAAAACAGTAGAGCACCCCGGCCAGGCACAGGCCCCCGGCCATGAAAAGCCACACCGGCCAGTAGCCGTCGATGCCGTGCATGGAGGAGGGGTCTCCCTCCACCAAAAACCCCGCTATCTGCATCAGCCCCGCCGCGCCCAGCATGGTGTAGAGGTTTATGCCGGTCAGGGCCCGGGCCGCCAGGTGGTCGGGCAACAGCTCCTTGATGTGGGGGTACATGACCTGCCCCGGCGCGGACATGAGGCCCAGGCCCAGGAACAGGGCGCAGAGCACCCACACCGGCATCCCCTGCATCAGGCCCAGGGAGAGGATCAGCAAGGCCCAGATGAACAGGGCAGGCAGCACCACCCATTTGCGCGTGCCCAGCACCTCGTCGCTGATCCGGCCCCAGAGGGGCAGGCCGATCATGTAGCCGATGGTGATGAACAGCAGGATGTTGCCGGCCTGGATCTGACTGAGGCCCAGGCCGTTCATCAGGTAGGGACCGGCCCACAGGCCTTGCAGGGCCATAAGGCAGCCGTAGCGGAAAAAGGTGCTCAGGCTGATGATCCAGTAGTAGTGATGGCGGAAAAGCTGGCCCAGGCCCTTGAAGGGGTTCTCGTTGGCCGAGCGGGGCAGCTCCACCCCCGGCGGGGTGTCGCGCACCACCCAGTAAAACACGGCGATGACCAGGGCGTTGAGGGCGGCCACCGCGATGAAGGCTCCCCGCCAGCCCATGGCCTGGGAGATGTAGACCAGGGGGGTGGCGGCCATGAACTGGCCCGCCGTGCTCACCCCCACGATGGCCCCGGTGAGGGTGGCGAAGCGCCGGGGCGGGAACCAGGCCACGATGAGCATCATGGCCCCGATCATGTTGCCGCTCATGCCCAGGCCCAACAGCACCCGCCCCACCGTGGCCATGGCCCCGCCCTGGGCCAGGGCGAAGGTGAGCGCCCCGGCCACGGCCGCCAGGTTGAACAGGGTCATGATCCGCCGGGTGCCCCAGCGGTCCAACAGCAGGCCCAGGGGTATCTGGGCGGCGGCGAAGGCGTAGAAAAAAGCGGCGGAAAGGTCGCTGAGTTGGCTGACGCTAAGGCGCAGGTCCTCGGCCAGCTGAGGGCTGATCACCGTGACCGAGACCCGGTAGAACATGCTCAGCATGTAGCAGCAGATGCAGATCAAATAGATGGCCCAGGCGCGGCTGCGGCCCTCCGCCTGGGCGATGTATCTCAAGTTGTTCATATGAGAAATGATACCCCCCGTCCGGCCGCCGGGCATCCCCCCGGATCAATCATGCTGGCTTTTAGCCGTCCGAACCGGCAGCGCCCCCAGCTCGCCCGGCTCCCAATCTCCCACCCCGCTCCAGAACTCGCCCCCGCAGCCGTTCAGCAGCAACAGCCCGGCCAGCAGCAGGGCGGCCAGGCATAGGCGTCGAGAGGCGGGGGTGAACAGGCTCAAGGCACGGCTCCTCCAGGCAGGACTTTCTTATTATTAAGGCACAAACGCCCCGCATAAAAAAAGCGGAGCGTACTTTTTGGGCTGTTTGGGCCGGATACCGGCACAGCCAGCCGCCGGCAGACAAGGCGGCCCAAGGCTTGGGCCCCCAATGAGGTTTACCGGGAGCAGGCGTGGTTTGTGGAGGCAACTCGTTGCTCGACCCGCTTTGCCCCCAGCGGCGCGCTGGGGCGAGCACGGGACGCAGGCGTAGCCGGGCCTACGCCGAGAACCGGGCGCAGCCAGCAACGCGGTATGCCGGTGGCTGGCGCAGCCGGTCGCATAAAAGGCCGGGGCGGGAAATGATCCCGCCCCGGTTGATGCGTTTTCGGCGCAAGGCCCTACTTGGCCTTGGGCTGGGCCTCCTTCTGGGGCGGCGGCCCGGCGATCAGCTCGGCCCGGTGCTCGGGGTTCAGGTATTTCTTCACCGTGGCCAAAACCTGCTCGGCGCTCACCGCCTTCACAAATTCCGGCACCTTGGTGTAGTAGAGCCAGCCCAGGCCGTTCAGCTCGCCCCCGGCCATGGCCGTGGCCTGGGAGGCGTAGCTTTGCAGGCCGATGGCGTAGCCGCCCAGGTAGTAGGCCTTGGCCCGGGCCATCTCCTTGGGGCTGGGGGCCTGGGCCTGCATGCGGCCCAGGTGCAGGCCGATGCCCGCCAGGGCCGCCTGCTCCTTGCCCGGGCCTACGCCCATGTAGATGCCGAAGATGCCCCCGCCCTTGGCCGGGCTGTAGAAGGGCTGCACCGCGTAGGCCAGGGAGCGCTTGTCCCGGAGGTCCTCGAAGAGCCGCCCGCCCATGCCACCCAGCACCGCGTCGGCCAGCTCCAGGGGCCAGCGCTCGGGCGACTCCAGGCCGGGGGCCACGAAGCCCAGCATGATCTGGCTCTGCTTGGCCTGGGGCTCGTCGATCTTCTCCACCTTGGGCTGGGCCGGTGTGGTCAGGGGCGGCACGGTGACCTGGGCCGCCTGGCCCTTGAGCCCGCCCAGCAGGGACTTGACCTCGGCGATGAAGGCCTGGGGGTCCACGTCGCCCACCACGGCCAACACGCAGCCGCCCGGCCCACGCATGCGCCCCATGGCCGCCTTGAGCTGCTCCGGTCCCAGCTTGGCCAGGGTCTCGGGAGTGCCCAGGGGGTCGTGGCCAAATGGGTGCTCGCCGTAGACCAGGCGGCGGAAGCGCTTGAAGGCCCGGGACACCGGCGAGTTTTCCTGGGCCCGCAGGGCGGCCAGCTGCTCCTTCTTGGCCCGCTCCACCTGGTCGGCCGGGAAGCTGGCCCCGGTCCAGACCTTGGCCAACAACTCCAGGCCCCGTTTCCAGTCCTGGGCCAGGAAGCTGCCCGAGAGCCCGGCGCTGGTCTTGGAGCTGTAGCCGCTGACCGAGCCGGCCATGTCCTCCAACTCCCGGGTCAGCTCTTCGTAGCTCATGTCCTTGGTGCCCCGCTCCACCGCCCTGGACCACAGGCTGTAGAGCCCGGCCTGGCCTTGGCCCTCGGCGGCCTGGCCGCCGGGCGCGGCCAACAGATAAGACACCAGGGGCACCGCCCTGGCCGGCTTAATAAGAAGGGTCAGGCCGTTGTCCAAGACCACACGCTGGGGCTGGTCCGGGGCCGCCTTGGCCGGGGCCTGGGTGTAGGCGGCCATGGCCGCTTTCTTGAGGGCGGCCAGGTCGGGCACCTTGGCGCCCTCGGGCACCTGGATCACCACCGAGAGCCCGGCGGGGCTAAGCCAGCGGCGGGCGGTGTCGGCCACGGCGGCGACGTCCACCGCGTTGAAGCGCTGCATGTAGGTGGCCATGTGCTCGAAGCCGCCCCGGAACATCTCGAAGTAGCCCAGCTCCCTTGCCTGGCCCTGCATGGTCTGGCGGGCCCGCACGAAACCGGCGGCCCGGTTCACCCGAGCCCGTTTCAGCTCCTCGCCGCTGGGGGGCTGGGTGGCCAGGGTCATGGCCTGCTGAAGCATGGCGGGCCAGGCGCCCTCCACCTTGTCCGGGGCCAGGGAGGCCTCAACCTCGAACAGGCCCACCCCCTCGGGGGTGTAGGCCGAGGCGTTGGCGCTGTCCACCAGGCCCTGCTTTTCCTTCAGGCGGCTATACAGGCGGCTAGTCTCACCGTCGCCCAACACCGTGGCGGCCATGTCCAGGGCGTAGACCACCGGGTCGGGCAGGCCGGGGGTCAGCCACACCATGCTGATGCTGGCCTGGCTCACCTTGTCGCGCATTATCTTGAGGCGCGGCCCCAGGGCCCTGGGGTCCGGGGGGAGCTTGAAGGCCGGGGCGGGCTGGTTGGACACCGGGGCGAAGGCCTTGGCGATCAGGGGCAGGATCTCGGCGGTCTTGAAGTCGCCCACCGCCACCACCAGCATGCCGGGCGCGCGGTACCAGCGGGCCCGGTAGTCCAGGATGTCCTGGCGGCTTATGGCCCGCACCGAGGCCACGGAGCCGATGATGGGCCGCCCGTAGGGGGAGTCGCCAAAGGCCTGGGCGAACACCTCCCAGCCCATGCGCCGGGAGGGATTGTTCTGGTTCATGCGGATCTCTTCGATCACCACCTCTTTTTCTTTGGTCAGCTCGGCCTGGTCAAAGGAGGCGCCCACCACCGCGTCGGCCAGGATGTCCAGGGCCGGTCCCGCCGAGGCGCTGGCCGCGGTCACGTAATAGTTGGTGTGGTCGAAGGTGGTGTAGGCGTTCACCTCGCCGCCCAGGGCCTCGATCTCCGAGGCCATCTGCCCGGCGGGACGGCGGGGGGTGCCCTTGAAGATCATGTGCTCGATCAGGTGGGTGATGCCGTACTCGCCTTTTTTCTCGTAGATGGAGCCCGCCCGCACCCACACCTGGAAGGAGACCACCGGGGCCTCGTGGTTTTCCGAGGTGATCACCTTCAGGCCGTTGGGCAGGGTGTGGCGCTGGGGCGCGGCCCATGCGGCCAGGGGAACCAGCAGAATCGTCAGCAAAATTGCCATGATCGGCGAAAGCCGGCGCATGTTGTTCTCTCCCGCGAGGCCGTGGCCTCGGGCTGGGGTGTTCGTGGGCATATTTATATAAGCTTAAGGCCGGATGCTTGCCCCTTCAACCCCTTGCCTCATCTGGGCTATAATGGGGCCGGTTTCCCGACCGTCCCGGCAAGGAGAGCGGCATGGAGTTTCACCTAAAATTCGTCTGGCTGGGCAAGCTGGCTCTGTTCGCCCTGGCCCTGATGCTGGCCAGCGACCTGCTGCTGCTCTCCAACCTGCCCATGCACCTGTACGCTATTTACCTGGGCCTCACCCTGGCTCTGGTAGTGGTGTACTTCGTCTCCAGGGTGCGCACCGCCAAGGACGAGGGCCGCCGGGCCCTGCCCCACGTGTACCGGCTGCTGTTCATGAACCTCACCGGCTTCGCGCTCAGCCTGACCTGGTCCCTGTGCTATTTTCGCCTGGAAGGGGCCTTCGAGGGTTTGGACATGGCCTTGTTGGGGCCCAAGATGCTGGGCATCTTCATCTCCAGCTTCGCCGTAAAGGCGGTCATGCTCTCATTGGCCGTGCTCTGCCTGGCCGACGCCTTCCAGCGGGGCAAGGGCAGCGCGGACAAATCCGTCGAGGATTTCGAGCGTCCGGGAGAGCGTTCCTAGAAATTCACCAACTGCAATGCACCGCCCAGCCGCACGCTGGCTAAGGCACCAACCTACGCCACGCCTCCGGGTGGGGGCGCGGGGCTGCGCCCCAACTGCAATGCACCGCCTAGCCGCACGCTGGCTAAGGCACCAACCTACGCCACGCCTCCGGGTGGGGGCGCGGGGCTGCGCCCGCTGGGCGATCCCGCCTATTACTCCCGCTTCGGCTTCAAAAATCACCCCGAGATGTTGCACGAGGGCGTGCCCCGGGAGGTGTTCATGGTCTTGCCTTTTGGGGATGCAGTTCCCAAGGGACAGGTGGAGTTTTACCTGGGCTTCTTGGCGACCAACTAAGGCTCGCACCAACCCCTCTGGCTACTGGCCTAGGTTTAGATGTACGGCAGGTAATAACAATTCTTTATCTAAAACTTGTTATCTCTCCAAATGACCGGATGGCAAAATTGTCCGTCATTCCAGACAGATAATCTAAAATCGCAGTCTTATAGTCTTCTTCCCTATCAATTTTATACAAAACTTTGTTTTTATATTTAGATATCTTATCAATATTTCTATTTTTTACGTTTGCCTCCCATCTTAAATCAGAATATTTTATTATATACCAATAAAATCCGCGCAACAGTGACGGGAAAAATCGCCTATTTTCCTTTAATTTGTCCAGCGTATATTTATGGCTGTACATTCCATACAATTGTTCGTATATTGATTCTAAAATTAAATTGGCATATTTTTTATAGCTTGAAAGTCTTGGGTGGTCGTAAATGTTTTCATAATTAAACTTCTTTACAAGTTTCATCAACTGATACATATTTTTTGAAAAACATATACCGCTATTCAAAGTGCTATTATCACATAAGTCTAATATAAATTTATGAATTAATACCGTGTTGTTTATATTGCCTCCATTTTGAGGAATGATATCCTTTACGATCTCTTTTAGCTCCTCATCTTGTCCTGAGGTTAGAATTCCTAGACGCTGGGCATCATCTATATCGCGTCCCAAATATGCTATTTTATCCGCAACTCTTACGACGCACCCTTCCCATGTAAATGGCAATAAATTGTCTGCCTTTTTGATATCATTTAGGTCGAGGGCTTCGTCTCTAGGGTGAAGATGTTCATCAAAAATTTCTCCACAATGACAAACTATTCCATCTCTCACAGCGTATGTGAGATTTAAATTTTGTTGGTTGTTTTCTGGGTCCTTGAGGGTCTCGATATCATCTACAAAACGTAGACTGTTTTTTTCATGCCAGAATTGAATTCCAAGTTCTTTCCTGGCAATCTCTTTTAACTTGGTCTCTCCAGCATGTCCAAACGGAGCGTGTCCTAGGTCATGACCTAAGGCTATAGCATTTGCGAGTTGAGTATTTAATCCCAGTTTACTGGAGATGGTTTGGCCAATTGAAGCAACGTGATTTACGTGCTCCATCCTAGTACAGATGTGATCGTTTTCAACAGCAAAGAAAACCTGTGTTTTGTGTTTTAGTCTACTAAATGCTGTGCTATGCAAAATTCGATTATAATCTCTTGAAAATGGCGACCTTATATCTTCAAGTCTTTGATACAACAACCCCTTTCTAGCAATCGCCTCTTGATACTTAGGGTTTTTGCTAATGCAAGCTTGCTCTCGAAGTTGCCCCGTTTTTTCTCTGTTCATCCTTAACCCCCCTTGGTTATCTACTCCCCGCCGTTTTCCTCCAGGTTGAAGATACGGCGTACTAATGCCAGCTGTTGGCGCAGGGTGTCGGGGCTCTTGTTGTGGCTGGCCCCCTTGATGAACATGATGGGGTCGTGCACCAGCTTTTTGACCAACGCCTGGGTCAGGCGGTCCAGGGCGGCCACCTGCTCGGGGGTCAGCTCGCTCAGGTCCTTGAGGGTGCGGGCCATCTCGGCGGTGCGTATCTCCTCGGCCTTGGCGGCCAAGGCGCTGATGGTGGGCACCGCGTCCAGCCCGGCCAGCCAGGACATGAACTTGACCACCTCCTCGGCCACGATGCGCTCGGCCTGGCCAGCCTCCACCGCCCGCCCGGCGCGGTTGGCCTCCACCACCGAGGTGAGGTCGTCGATGTCGTAGAGATAACAGCCGTCCAACTCGCCCACGGCGGACTCCACGTCGCGGGGCACGGCGATGTCGATGAAAAACAGGGGCCTGCCCCGCCGGGCCTTCACCGCCGCCCGGGCCATCTTGGCGGTTATCACCGCCTGGGGGCTGCCGGTGCTGGCGATGACGATGTCCACCTCGCCCAGCACCGCGCCCAGCTCGTCCAGGCTGATGGCGTGCCCGCCCCAGCCACGGGCCAGCTCCACCGCCCGCTCCAGGGTGCGGTTGGCCACCTGCACCTTGCTGACCCCCTGGGCCATGAGGTGCTCCACGGCCAGCTCGGCCATCTCCCCGGCCCCCACCACCAGGGCGCTGAGCCCCTCCAGGGAGTCGAATATCTTCTTGGCCAACTCCACGGCGGCGAAGGAGATCGACACCGCCGCCCCGCCGATGTTGGTCTCCGAGCGCACCCGCTTGGCCACCTGGAAGGTCTTATGCAGCAGGCGGTTGAGCACCGTGCGGGTGGTGCCCGCGTCGGTGGCGGTGCGGTAGGCGTCTTTTATCTGGCCCAGGATCTGGGGCTCGCCCACCACCAGGGAGTCCAGGCTGGAAGCCACCCGGAACAGGTGGCGCACCGCGTCGGCCCCCTGGTAGCGGTACAAATGCTCGGCGATCAGCTCCGGGGCCTGGCCCCGGCCGCTACACAACCACTGGGTCAGCTCGGCCTCCCCGCCGTTGTCCTCGGTGGCGGCCAAGACCTCCACCCGGTTGCAGGTGGAGACCATCACCGCCTCGCGCACCCCGGGCAACTCCACGATCCGGTGCAGCTCGCCGGGCACCGTCTCCGGCGGGGGCGCCAGGCACTCGCGTACCTCCAGGGGCGCGGTCTTGTGGCTCAGGCCGATGAGTTGCAGCTTCACGGGCGGGGCCCTCCCAGGTCGGCCATGGAGCTGAAGCTGTGGTAGCCGGGCATAAGAAGCCCCGCGCCCAGGAAGGTGATGACCAGGGCGGCGAAGGCGGCCACCGAGAGCCAGGCCCCGCGGCGTCCCCGCCATCCCTGCACCAGGCGGGTGTGCAACATGGCGGCGTAGAGCAGCCAGGTGATCAGCGCCCAGACCTCCTTGGGGTCCCAGCGCCAATAGGAGCCCAGGGCCATCTGGGCGTACACCGCCCCGGAGATGAGCCCGATGGTCATCAGCAGGAACCCGGCCAACAGGCTGGCCTGGTTGAGCGAATCAAGGCGGCCCAGGCTGGGCAAACGGCGGAACACCGGGCCCATGGTCTTGGCCCTGAGGGCCTTGTCCTGGGTGAGGTAGAGCACCCCGCCCAGGCAGGTGAGGGCCAACAGGCCGTAACCGGCCATGATGCTGATGACGTGCACGATGATCCAGGCGCTCTTGAAGGCGGCGGTCTTGACCGATGGCACCACCGGCAGCACCGAGGCGGCCAACAAGAGCAGCACGCAGATGGGCCCGGCCAGGGCCCCCAGGATCTTGACCTCCAGGCGCAGGTTCACCACCAGCACCGCGCCCATGAGCGCCCAGGAGAAAACGTCCAGGGACTGGCGCAGGCTGGTGGCGGGCAACACCCCGCCCTCCACCCAGGCGGCGGCCAGGGCCAGGGTGTGCAGGCCGAAGCCGACCCACAGCAGGGCCAGGCCCATGCGGTAGAGCCCCTGGCGCTGGCGCACCAGAAAGCCCAGGGAGATCAACGAACCCAGCAGGTAGGCGGCCAGGGTTATCCAATGCAGGGTGGTGCTCATGCGGGCTGCCTCCCCTCCGGGTCGTTTTGGCCCAAATCCAGGCCCAAATCCTTCAGGGTGAAGCCCGTGCCCAACACCCTGGTCAACACCTCGTCCACCCCGGCGGCGTCACCGCCCGTCACCCGCTGCATCAGCTCCGAGTCCACCAGCTCGTAGAACAGGGGCCGGTTCTGCTCGGCGGGCCGCCCCAGGGCGGTGAGTTTTTGGCGCGCCGCCCGCAGGATGGCCAGGTACACGCCCCACTCGGGGCCGAACTGCCGGTCCAGGGACTGGCGCAGACGCCGGGCCGCCGCCGGGCTGGCCCCGCCGGTGCTCACCGCCACGGTAAGCTCGCCCCGGCGCACCACCGCCGGCACGATGAACGAGCACAAGGGCGGCACGCCCACCACGTTGACGAACACCCGGGCCGCCTCGGCGGCCCGGGCCACCGCGCGGTTGAGCTCCTCGTTGTCGGTGGCCGAGATCACCAGCCAGGCCCCCTCCACGTCCCCGGCCTGGAAGCCCCGCTCATGCAGTTCCACGCCGGGTCCTCCCGCCAGCCCCCGCGCCTCGGGGCAGAGCCCCAGCGACACCAGGCGCACCCGCGCCCCGGCCTCCAGGAGCGAGGCCAGCTTGCGCGCGGCCACCCGGCCGCCGCCCACCAGGAGCACCAGGCGGTCCTTGAGATCCAACAGCGCGGGATAAAAGGGCAAGGGCTCCTCCTTAGCCCGCATGTTTCATGAGGGCTGCGCGTCCGGCTTCGCCAGGAAGCGCCATGCTGCGTTGGCGACTGCGCTCGGGCCTCGACGTAGCGTTGGTTACGCCTGCGGCCCTTGCTTGTCGCTCGCCTTGCCTCGCCCTCCCTGGCTGTGCCGGTGAGGGGTGCAAGCTGTTACGTGTCAAGGCGAACGCTGGTTGCATAACTTGCTCTGAAAACAGGTTTATGACCTAATGCCTGCCAGCCCTCATGAAACATGCGGGCTGGCAGGGTTACAGGCAAGCATAACACCTGGGGGGCCATGGGAAAAGGAGCAGGAAGCCCTGGCGGTGGCGGGCAAGAAAAAGGGGCCTTCCCTTGGGAAGGCCCCGCAACTTTTTTCGCCGGAGCGCGCCTAGAGGGCGGCCTTGATGATTTGCACTGCCTTTTCTAGGTCAAAGCCCAGGGCGCCGTTGTTGATCACCAGCTTGTAGCTGGCGGCGTCGTCCCAGGACTTCTTGAAAAAGTGCTTCACGTACCCCGAGGATATGCCGTCCTGGCGCAGGCACTCGGCCTCGCCCTGGCCCTGGTCGTAGCGGCCATGCTTGGCGCAACGCTCGGCGCGCTGGGCCAGGGGAGCCACCACCCGGAAGTGGTGGGCGGTCGGGTCGTCGGCCAGGATGTACTGGCCGCCCCAGCCCACGATGACCGCATCGCCCTGGGCGGCCACGCCCTTGACCAACTCGGCCACCGCCGCGAAGTAGCGGTCGTCGTCCAGGGCGGCCTCGGGCTTTTGGGCGATGCGCCGCACCGTGTGCAGGAAGATTTCGTCCACCAGCTTGAACAGGGAGTTTTCCTGTCCCCGGTGGAGAAGCTCCGCCTCGCCCTCGCTCAGGTCCAGCTTCTTGGCCAGGTCGGCCAAGATCTCGCGCCCGATCAGGCGATAGCCCAATTCCCGCGCCAACCTGGCGGCCAACAGGCGGCCGCCGGCGGCGAATTCCTTGCTGATGGTAATGGTGGCCATATGCCTCTTAGAGAGCCTCTCGCCGCGCGGTCAAGGCTCCGGCAGTGAATTTGTCCAGAAAGCGATCCTGATCCTGGGGGCTCACCGCCTCCTTGAGCTTGCTTTCGGCCAACTCGGCGGCCAGCTCAACGATCTCGTGGGTAAGCTCCTGGCGGGCGTGTTGCAGGGCCATCTCGGCCTGCAGCTTGGCCCGGTCCATGATCATCTCCGAAGCCTCGCGCGCCTCGTCGATCATCCGCTGGCGTTCACGCTCGGCAAACTGGCCCAAGGTCTCCTGGTAGTCGGCAAGCTCCTGGGCCAACCCGGCGGTCTTCTCGTGAATGAGCTTGAGCTGGGCCTCGGCCTCGGCCTTGGCCTTGTTCACCACTTCCAGTTCGTCGGCCACTTTGGCCCGGGCTCCGGTAAGGAACTCCTTGAGGGGCTTCTTGGCCACCTTGTAGATCAAGAAGGCCAGCACCAGGAAGTTGATGATCTTCCAGGACCAGTTCCACCAGACCTTCCAGGTGGGGATGGCGTGCTTGGCGGCCAGGGCCGTGTCGGCCCCGCCGATCAGCAGCACCGCCGCCACGGCTAGTACTGCCATTAGATGCAAGGCTTTCACGCGACCTCCCTACCCAGGATTCGGCCGGCCATTTCCTTGGCCACCCTTTCGGCCTGGGCCCGAATCTCGGTGCGGGCCTGGTCCATTTCCTTTTGGATGGAAGCTACCATCTCTTCGGCCTGGCCCCTGGCCTTGGCTTGGGCCTCGTCGATGACCTGGCGCGCCTCGCTCTCGGTCTTGCGGCGCACCTCTTCCAGACGGTCCCGCACCTTTTGGCGGCCCTGACCCAGCTGATGGCTGTAGTCGGCCTTGGTGTCCGCCGCCCGCTCGCGCAGGGAGGCGGCCTCGGCCATCCCGCCTTTAAGGGTGGCCGCCCGCTCGGCGATCATCTTGGCGATGGGCTTATACATCATCTTGTTGAGGATGAATATAAGCACCAGCAGATTGATGATCTGCACGAACAGCGTGGCGTTGATGCTGATCATGGGCCCGACCTCCGGCCTAGACCACGAAGATTAGCAGCAGCGCCACCACCAGGGAGTAGATGCCGGTGGACTCGGAGACTGCCTGTCCCACCAGCATGGTGCGGGTCAGCAGGCCCGCTTCCTTGGGGTTGCGGCCGATGGCTTCGCATGCTTTACCCGCAGCGAAACCCTCACCCACGCCGGGGCCGATGGCGCCCAGGCCCATGGCGATACCCGCGCCCATCAGAGCGGCCGCCCTCACCAGATCCGCGCCTTCAATGGCCATTTCCTAATTCCTCCCGATGATGAACAAGTCCTCGGGGCCCTCAAAAGGACCCGGTGGTTTTAAATCACAAACAAAAGCAACAGTGACACGATGAGCGCGTAGATGCCCGTGGACTCGCTCACCGCCTGACCGACCAACATCACCCTGGTCAAGAGCACGCCCACTCCCTCGTAGTTGCGGGCGATGCGGTTGACCGTGTAGGCCGCCGCCAGACCCTCGCCCACCCCGGGGCCGATGCCGCCGAAGCCCATGCAGATGCCGGCGGACAAAGGAGCCGCCCAGGCCACCATGGTTTCGGACGCCCCCCTGGGGATGAACATGAGGATCAGGCTGACCAAAAATCCGTAGATTACCGTGGACTGGGCCACGGTCTGGCCGATGAGCATGGTGGTGGTCACCGTGCTGGAGGCCTCGGGTACGCGGGCGATGCCCGCCGATGCCTCCTGGGCGGTGAAGCCGTTGCCGATGCCCGGGCCGATGGCGCTGAGGCCGGTGGCCAGCCCGGCGCCCAAGAGGGAGGCCCAAGTGGGCCAAGCGGGCGTGCCGTTCCAGTCCACGAACATAAGCATGAACGCGACCACCATGCCGAAGATGGCCGGGGTCTGGCTCACCGCGCTGCCGATGAGCATGTTGGTGCGGATGGTGGTGGCCGCGCCGGGCTGGCGGGCCATGCCGCCCGTGGCGGCGCCGGCGGGCATGCCCGAGCCCACGCCCGAGCCGATGGCCGCCAGGCCAACCGAGAGGCCCGCGCCCATCACCGCGGCCCAGCCGGGCCACAGGGGCTGGGCCGACCAGTCCATGAACATGAGCATGAAGGCCACCACCATGCCGAAGATGGCCGGGGTCTGGCAGACCGCGCTGCCGATGAGCATGTTGGTGGTCAAGGCGTTCTGGGTCGGCGGGTTGTCGGCGATGCCCAAACAGGCCTCGGCCGCCGGGAAGCCGCCGCCGGCTCCGGAGCCGATGGCGCTGAGCCCCATGGCCAAGCCGGAGGCCAACAGGGACCAGGCCTCGATCATGGGCGCGCCCTGCACATCCATGAACACCAGGAGCATGGCGATGACCAGGGCGAAGATGCCCGCGCTTTCGGCCACGGCCTGGCCGATGAGCATGTTCTTGAGGATCGCGCCGCCCATGGCTGGGTTTTTACCGATGGCCCGGGAGGCGTTGCCTGCCGCGTAGCCCTCGCCCAGGGCCGCGCCAATGGCCCCGAATCCCACCGAGAAGCCCGCCCCCAAGAAGGACGCAGCCTGTACCCAAGTTTCCGTGCTAAAGGCCATTAAGCGATTCCTACTTGGTTTGCACCGAGATATAGACCAGAGTCAACATGGTGAACACGAAGGCCTGGATGGTCCCCACGAACAGCCCGAAAAAGGCGTTGAGCGCCGGCGGCAGCACCAGGCTGTAGACCAGGTCGCTCACCACCATGATGATGATCGAGCCGCCCATGATGTTGCCGTAGAGACGGAAGGAGATGGAGACCACCTTGGAGAGCTCGCCGATGATGTTCAGCGGGGCCATGAAGAACATCGGCTGCACGTACTCGCTCAGGTAGGCCTTTATTCCCTTGGTCTGTATGCCGGCGTAGTGGGCGATGAAAAATCCCAACACGCCATATGCCAGCGGGGTGTTCAGGTCCCTGGTGGGCTCGCTCAGCCCCGGGATCACCCCCAGCATGTTGCTCAACCATATGAAGAGGAACACGGTGATGACCAAGGGGAAATACTTGCGGTTGCGCTCATCCAAGGCGTCGGCCACCAGGCCTTGGAAGGTGCCCACCATGATTTCGCCCATGGTCTGCCAGCCGCCCGGCAAAAACGACAGCTTGCGGGTGGCCAGGAAACCGAAGGCCACGATCAAGGCCATCACCAGCCAGGACATGATGAGAGTTTCGGAGTTGAACTCCAGGCGCATGCCGCCCAGGCTCAAATACCAGTGTGGTATGTGGGTCAGCTCGTTCACGGCGCTATCTGCTCTCCGAGGTAGTACCCAGCAAACGACCGCCCAGGAAGCGGTCGCTCAACAGGGTGAACTGAACCGTAAAAAGGCCCGCGGCGGCTGCCAGGGGCGTCACTCGCTGGGGCATGGACAGGGCCACGGCCAGGGCCACGGCCATCAGGCCGAAGCGCACGATCACTGAAACCACGGTGAAGGCCTGCCCCCGGCGCTGGGCCGGGTCCAGGGCCCGTGGCAACATCCAGGACATGACCAGGAAGTTGGCCGCCGAAGCCAGTCCGCCCAGAGCCAAGCCCCGGGCCCAACCGGCCTGTCCGGCCACGGTGAGGATGAGCGCCCCGCCCACGGCAAAAAGCAAGGCACGGGTGATCACCTGCCGAACAAACAAGTTGGAGGATCCCTCAGTCTTGCTCACCGTTGCGTTCAACTTCGTCGTCCTCGGGCTCCAAGCCCACTTCGGAAATTTGCCGGTAGACCGTGTAGCCACCCCCGGCTATGCCCAGGAGGATGAAAACCGTGATGAACACCGCTCTGGCGCCAAACCACTCGCCCAGCCAATAGCCTATAAAAAGGCAGAAAAGCACCGACCCGGCGAAGGTCAAACCAACCTGCATAACCAGGGCCAGATGGTCCCAAACGGCTCGCGGCGGTCTACTCAACATTGTGACCCGCTTCCGATATTTAAAGGTTTAGCGGGCTGACTAGGCATTAATAGACCTGACCCCTTGGCATGTCAAGGACAAAGTGCAAACCGGCACAAACTATCCCCGATGCGCATGCTCGGGTCAATACATTTCATCTTGTACCCTCTTTTCACCTTATGATAGCCTGAATCTGCCAAGGGAGTTCCGATGGGCGGGGAACCGGAGCAACCACACGGCAAGAAACTCAATTAGACGGTTATTGGTTCAGCGGGGTGAACTCCCGCGGGGATTAGGGAGGATGAGCATGGGAGAAAAGCGTGTTGCCCGAGTCACCGAGATCGTGGCCGCCAGTCCGGTCAGCCTGGACGACGCCATAAAGGTCGGCTTCGAGCGGGCCACCCGCACTCTGAGGGGCATCACCGGCATGAAGGTGGTGGAGCAGCGCGTTTCGGTGATGGAGAATCAGATCTCCGAATACCGGGTCCGCCTGGAAGTGATCTTCGTCCTCGAAGCCTAATTTCAGGGCCGCGCCGAACCAAATCAGCGTACGTCATCACTCGCGGCTTCCCCGGCCCACCGGGGAGGCCTTTGAGTCTTATTTGGCTGTGCCGTGACCGCTCCCCCATATCAAGACCTTTATATTTATGAATTTTTAGGCGACGCCCGAGCCATGGCCAACGGCCTGGGCCCCCATTACCTGGGCCTATGGCTGGAGGGCGACACCAGCTTCCTGTTCTTCTCGGCCCCCTCGCCCCAGGCGGTGGAGCAGCTCTCGGCCACGGGCGGGGTCACCCTGCGCCAGCGCCACGAGCTGACCTACGAGCAGTGGCAGGGCGGCCTGGAGCTCAAACCCTGGCTGGTGGGCGACCTGTTCTTCTGCCCCTCCTGGGATCCGGCCCCGCCCCCCAAGGGGGCCAAGCGCCTGCTCATCGACCCCGGCCTGGTCTTCGGCTCGGGCCTGCACCCCACCACTCGCCACTGCCTGGAGCTGCTGTGGCTGCGCCGCCAACTGGGCCCCTTGGGGCGGGTGTTGGATTTAGGATGTGGAACCGGCATCTTGGCCATGGCCGCCGCCGCCTGGGGAGCCAAAGAGGTGCTGGCGGTGGACCTGAACCCCCTGTGCGTGAGCACCACCAAAAATAACGCCAGGCTGAACGGAATAGGCCTGACCACCTTGGAGGGCCCGGCGGGCGACTTTTTGGACAAACCGGCCGACCTGGTGCTGGGCAACCTGCCCTGGGCGGTGCAACAAGAGCTGTGGGCCGAACCCCGCGACCTGGACGGCATGCCCCAGATGATCCTTTCGGGGGTGATGCGCTCCCAGGTGGGCAAGCTGGAAGACCTTCTGCGCTCCAGGGGTTACGCCATCGCCCAGCGCCGCGAGGCGGAGTTCACCTGGTTCAGCCTCTGGGCCCGGAAGTCCTAGGCCAACCCTGGGCGAATCCAAGCTTATTTCCCGAAAAACCCAAGGTTGCCGCCGACAAGCCGTTACTTGGACTTGGGCGGATCGCTCGCCGTCCCTGGTGACTGAACATTGCTGCGAAATTGAGCCGGCGTGTTCAGTTTCAAGCCTGCTATCTCCTGGTGATCAAAGGGCTATTGACCCTCCGGCGGCGGATGGAATCGGTAACCACCTCGTTATAGGTGTAAAAAAGCTTTTACTCTGCCGTTGACAAGCCGCCTGGCTGGTGGTAGAGCCATATCTACTTGTGATCTGACGGAGGATCTGACCCATGAGGCGAAAAACAACATCCCGTAAGCCCACCCAGGCTCACCAAAACGCTTCCTTCCGCTTTGCCTCCCTTCTTGGCGCCATCCTCGGCGTAGTATTGTTGTTGGTACCCTCCGTAATTATCCTGCCCCTCTAGGGGCCGGAAACACTCTACCGACATCCTGACCTTTTAATTACAGGCCGTCGGGCCCCCCGTGAGGCTATGCCATCGGGGGCCGCGCGCCGCAAATTCTCCGGTAGGGCCCCCAGGCCGCCGGAAAGCCCCCAAGGGGAGAAAACGCGTTATGAGCTTACCCAGCGATCAGGTTAAAAAGGGCTCCGCCCGGGCCCCCCAACGTTCCCTTCTCCGGGCCCTGGGCCTCAACGATGACGACCTGTCCCGCCCCCTGGTGGGCATCGCCAACTCCTACAACACCGTGGTCCCCGGCCACGTGCACCTGGACCGCCTGGCCAAGCTAGCCGCCGACGGAGTGCGGGCCGCCGGGGCCACCCCCATGGAGTTCAACACCATCGGCATCTGCGACGGCCTGGCCATGGGCCACGCCGGCATGCACGCCTCCCTGCCCAGCCGCGAGGTGGTGGCCGACAGCGTGGAGCTGATGGCCCTGGCCCACGGCTTCGACGCCCTGGTGCTCATAGCCTCTTGCGACAAGATCGTGCCCGGCATGCTCATGGCCGCCTGCCGCCTCAACCTGCCCGCGGTGATGCTCACCGGCGGGCCCATGGCCACGGGCAAGCTGGAGGGCAAGGCGGTGGACCTGATCACCGTGTTCGAGGGCGTGGCCAAGGTGCAGTCCGGCCAGTGGAGCGAGGAGCAGCTGGCCGCCCTGGAGTGCGCCGCCTGCCCCGGCCCCGGCTCCTGCTCGGGCATGTTCACCGCCAACACCATGGCCTGCATGTCCGAGGCCATGGGCCTGGCCCTGCCCGGCGGCGCCAGCGCCCTGGCCCAGAGCCCCAAGCGGGCCGAGTTGGCCCAGGCCAGCGGCATGGCCGCGGTGGCCGCGCTCAAGAATAATCTCCGGCCTCTGGACATCCTTACTAAAGAGGCCTTTTTCAACGCCTGCCGGGTGGACCTGGCCCTGGGCGGCTCCACCAACACCTGTCTGCACCTGCCGGCCATCGCCCACGAGGCCCGGGTGGAGTTCGGCCTGGCGGACTTCGACCGATTGTCCAAGAAGACCCCCCACTTGGCCAAGCTGAGCCCGGCCGGGGAGTTCCGCATGGAGCACCTGGACGCGGCCGGTGGAGTGGGCGCGGTGATGAAGGCCCTGGAGCCGGTTCTGGACACCACCTGCAAGGCGGTGGGCGGCGAGAGCCTGGCCGACTACCTGGCCCCCGAGGTCAGCGCCTACGCCGTGGACGGCAAGCGGGTGATCCACACCATGGAGGCCCCGCTTTCCGCCCAAGGCGGCATCGCGGTCCTTAAGGGCAACCTGGCCCCGGACGGCTGCGTGGTCAAGGCCGCGGCGGTGGCTCCTGAGATGCGCTCCTTCAGCGGCCCCGCCCGGGTCTTCGACTGCGAGGAAGACGCGGTGGCCGCCTACAACGATGAGGTCATCCAGCCCGGCGAGATGATCGTGGTGCGCTATGAAGGCCCCGCCGGAGGGCCGGGCATGCGCGAGATGCTGGCCCTGACCGCCTTGGTCAGCGGCGGACCCCTGGACGGCAAGGTGGCCCTGGTCACCGACGGCCGCTTCAGCGGAGGCAGCCGGGGCGCGGCCATCGGCCACGTATCCCCCGAGGCCGCCGCGGGAGGCCCCATGTGTCTTGTACAAAACGGCGACATCATCGCCTTGGACATCGAGGCCCGCAGCATTGAGCTGAAGGTGGCCGAAACCGAACTGGAGCGCCGCCGGCAGGACTGGCGGCCACCGAAAGCAAAATTCACCCGCGGAGCCCTGGTCCGCTACGCAGCCCTGGTGGGCAGCGCGGCCGGGGGAGCGGTTCTCAAGGGAAATTAGCAAATGTGTCCCTTTAGCCATAAAAGCAATACGGCCCGCGACGAACTGGGCCTCATGCTGTCTCGACAAATAGGACTAACTCGCTCTGGCGGCCAAAGCAAAGGCCCAAGGAAGGACGCCATGAATACCCCAGCCAAACCCCAGGACCCCAAGGCCGCCTACACCGGTTCCGACGCGGTGGTGGCTTGCCTCAAGCATCAAGGGGTGGAGGTGATCTTCGGCATGACCGGCGGCGCCATCATGCCGCTATATGACGCGATTTTCCGCGACGGCAGCATCCAGCACGTTATCGTGGGCCACGAGCAAGGCGCGGCCCACATGGCCGAGGGCTACGCCCGGGCCACCGGCAAGGTGGGGGTGGTCATGACCACCTCCGGCCCCGGGGCCACCAACCTGGTCACCGGCCTGGCCGACGCCTTCATGGACTCGACCCCCATGGTGGCCATCACCGGCCAGGTGACCAGCAACCTGCTGGGCAACGACGCCTTCCAGGAGGCGGACATGCGCGGCATCACCATGCCCATCACCAAGCACAACTATCAGATCAGCAGCGTGGAAGAGCTTCCCGAGGTGCTGGCCGAGGCCTTTTTCGTGGCCCTGTCCGGCCGCCCCGGCCCGGTGCTCATAGACCTTCCAAAGGATGTGATGCTGGCCCCCTGCGATCACCTGCTGGCCGCCCCCAGCGCCCCCAGCGGCTACCAGCCCCATTACCGGGGCAACCCCCTGCAGATCGGCCGGGCGCTCAAGATGCTGGCCCAGGCCAAGCAGCCGGTGATCCTGGCCGGCGGCGGGGTGATAACCGCCGGGGCCCACCAGGAGCTACGTGAGCTGGCCCAAGTCACCGGCATACCGGTGGCCAACACCCTCATGGGCCTGGGCGCCTTCCCGGCCGACAGCGAACTGTCCCTGGGCATGCCCGGCATGCACGGCACCGGCTACGCCAACCTGGCCCTGCACCACGCCGACGTGATCCTGTGCGTGGGCACCCGCCTGGTGGACCGGGTCACCGGCAAGCTGGACTCCTTCGCCCCCAAGGCCCAGTTCATCCACATCG
>Ga0180016_100092_pt1 | contig 39251 bp, 39 predicted proteins | sample KR46_M_MetaG_FD_129673 | JGI IMG/M metagenome (GOLD analysis project Ga0180016, IMG submission 129673) | Groundwater microbial communities from the Olkiluoto Island deep subsurface site, Finland - KR46_M_MetaG | ecosystem: Environmental > Aquatic > Deep subsurface > Groundwater | place: Finland... | reverse complement strand
CTCATCGGAAGCGCCCGCGCCGGCCTCATAGTCGTGCTTGACGAACAGGATGCCGGGGTGGGTCATGAAAGCGCCGTACTTGAACATGAAGGTCAAGGTCATGCGGGGCAGAATGAAGGTGGTGTCCACGTTGGTGGCGCCAGCCCAAGTGCCCTTGTTGCGGGGCTCTTCCAGGGCGAACTGCACGCCCCAGGTGTCGGTGTTGTAGGTGAACTGCACCTGCGGTACACGATGGGGCCACACGAAGCCCCAACCGAACATCAACAGGTGGGAGTTCTCGTTCAAGCCCACGTACTGCTGAACGTGGTAGGCCAGGGAGCCGAACCAGTTGTCGGTCTGGCCGGCCAGGATGCGGCAGTTGCCTACGCGCCAGTAACCGTACGCATAACGCAGGCTGACGCTGGCTTCGGGCTGCAAGCTGGTGAGGCCCAGCTCGATACGGCCACCCACGTTTTTGTCCACGCTGTAGAAGCGGGCGCGCAGGTAGCTGTGGCCGGGCATGTTTACGAACCAAGTGCCGACATCGTTGCCGCTCTTGGACATTTCGCCGCTCTTGCTCTGCCAGCCGATGTCGGTCAGCATACGAGCAGCCATGTCGAAGGTGTAGGTGGACGGCTCCACCGCCATGGCCGGAATGGCCACGGACAGTGCCATCATAGCCGCCACAGCCATGATTACTAGCCTTTTCATAATGCCTTTTTCTCCTGAGTAAAATTAAAAGCAGCGCGCTTGGCCATTTGATTTCTCCTGACCCCAAGCGCTACCTTTGCCGGCTGGAAGGCGTCCAGGCTCACCCCTGCCTTTTTGCCGACCGGCCGTTACGGACATCAGTCCATTGCTAAAACTCTAAAGTAAAAAAATTCCAGTTGGTTAAACTAAATAACAATACAAGTGTATGCCATGCAAAATTTTGTGTCTCTGGGTTTTATCCGGCAATATTGCCGTTGAATAGGAAGATCAAATAGTTGCGATTCAAGGGAGTAAGCCGGTCCTGTCCGGGCCCTGTTCCGGCATGTGCGGGGCCTTGCGAAAACCTGAAAAATTGCCGTGATCAATGGATTTTCAGCGGCGGGCGCGGGGGCCGGCCGCTGGGAGCGGGCGGGCCAAAATAAGGCAGGGGCTCCCGGTTGGGAACCCCTGACTTGCGGTCTTTTATTTGGTCGGGACGACTGGATTTGAACCAGCGACCCCTGCGTCCCGAACGCAGTAAAAACCGAATGATTTCAAGTATATACTGCATGTTAAGGTGATATAATGGGCACATATTTCCAAGGTTCTGGCGCAAATCTGACACAAAATCAAAAGGGCCTATCCGGCGATGAAGCTATTCCAGCGGGGGAAAAAGGGGACCTATTGGGTGGATTTCTGCACCTCGGGAATCAGGGTGCGCCGTTCCCTGAAGACCAATAACCGAGACGAGGCGACACGGCGAGCCGCAATACTGATCTCAAGGGCTGCTAAGGAAGAGTGGGAACCGCTCCCGACATCTGTACCAGCTACAGAATTCTTTGCTGAATACCTCAAATATTCGGAAACCAACAAGCGGCATCAGAGCTTTTTAAGGGACAAGACCACTATCGAGTGTCACTTTTTGCCCTTTCTAGGCTCGGAAAGTGTTGTTTGGCTGGGAGCCCTGAAGGCCAAGACCGTTGAGGAATACAAAATTTCCAGACGTAAATTGGTTAGCCCAAGGACTGTCAGTAGGGAGTTGGAAACCATCAAGCACGCCCTCGGGCTTGCGGTCGAGTGGGGATACCTGGCAATGAATCCGGCTGCTCGGGTTAAAAAATTTCGTGTACCAAAAGACCAAACTCCGGTTTATTGGCGCTCCGATGAAGTGCAGAAGATTCTTGAGGGGGCCCGTGGTGGCCCACCTTGGCTTTATTATATGGCTCTGACCGCTACGTACACCGGGTTGCGCAGGGCAGAGTTATGCCACCTGTCTTGGGATGACGTTGTATGGGCTGCCCACTACATCCAAGTGAGAGCCAGCGGTGATTTCCACACAAAGACTTACAGGTCCAGGCAAGTGCCGATGGCAAGTCTTCTCGAAGTTGAACTAGATTTATGGTATCGAAGCGGCGTTGAAAATGGCCTCAATGGCCCCTACATCTTTGGTACACGTCACAGAGACGAACGGTACGCCACGAAGGTCCTGCGTGATTTGCTCAAGCAGACTGAATTGTGGAGGCCGGGGGTAGGATGGCACTCCTTTCGGCATACATTCGCAACCCGTCTTGCTATGACCAACTGCCCTATGCATGTGATAGCATCTTATCTGGGACATTCTACCGAGCGGACAACTGAACTATACGCACACGTTGTCCCAGACTTGAGGGGTGAATTTGTGGAGAGGCTAGGCGGTTGTTAAAGATTTTATTAGACTTGGCAACCGTCTATGAAACTCTGGTCAATTGGAATTGCTGTGTTGCAGGCATTACCTAGCTTGCCGTATTTGGCACCTTTGGGAGCGACACAAAAGACTTGTTTTTTATAATCATATCGAATCATTTCCACCGCTGGAATAAAATCGGAATCGGCTGAGACAAGATAAGCCACATCATAAGCGTCCTGGGATGCCATGGCAATCATGTCGACAGCTAACTGGACATCAACGCCCTTCTCCAGGAGGAATTCGTGTCTGTAGCCACACTGGCCACATTCGTTCTGACGTTTCACTAGGGTGCCCAGCTTTAAATTGATGCCTTTGGTCCCACGAAGTGCAGAGAAAAAACGCTGTTGGGCCTGATAAGTTTCAACCCCATCTTGCTTACGAACTGGCGCGATATAAAAATAAGTGCCAACCCAGTGCCTATCTAGAATGAGGTTTCGGGAAAATTGAGCGTAGTCGATATTACCCTTGCGAATCCCACTATATTGCAGTCGCTTATAAAGGTTACTTCCGTCAATGAACAGCGCAGCCTTCTTTTTGGTTTGTTCTTCAGTCATTGTTCACAAAAAAATACCGGGGACTGCACGCAGGCCCCGGCGGTTAACAGACCTGCCTCCGAAGAAGCAGGACAGTTTCTAAGTTGATTTCATATATAGTATGAGCACCTCACAGGAGTCTCGCAAGTGAATAGCACGCTTTTTTTTCGCTTGTCAACAATATTTTTACCTAGACATTAGTTGGCTTACTGGTGGCTATTCATTCTGGATGCAAGCATCTTTGGCACAGAACTGTCACGAAAGTATAGCCCAGGGAACATGCTCCCTGGGCTATCTCATTGAAATTATTGGTCGGGACGACTGGATTTGAACCAGCGACCCCTGCGTCCCGAACGCAAATTTCTGGCATGTCAGGTAATGATTTCAGCTAGTTACGAACGTGACGACTGCCGCAAAACGCCAAAATTCGCCTTTCCTGTGACAAAACCGTGACAAAAAAAGAGGCCCCGAAGGGCCTCCTGGCTTGAATGAAGCGCTTTATGCCCAGCGGGCACAAGACGAACCGTCGGGGGATTCGATCACGAACTGGGGGGTGTTCCCGAACATGCAGACGGATTTCTCGACGGCCCGGTCATTGTCCAGGTCCAACACGGTCTTGACTTCCTGACTGGCGCAAGCCGAACAGGGCTTGTCCAGGACCACGAATTCAAACAGAGCCTGGGCCGCGTCGGGGTTGGCAATCACCTGGGAAGTCAACAGAATCGATTCGGTCATTGTTGCGTGTCCTATCTCTTAGATGGTTGGGGAATGATCTGGCCCGTGGCGGGCTCTTCTTTTGCGCTTAGAAAGGGGGGTGGGTGGCCGTCTTCCCACATATTCCCGGCTGACTGACACTCGTAAGCCATGGCCGCCCGGCAGAGCATATGCCCGAAGTGGTCGTCACTGGTGTCCCCGGCCATGATGCCTAAAGCGTGGCCTATCATATGGTTGATATGCTCTTCAGCGCTGATCTTGCGCCAGTTGTCGCGGTCATACTTGACCAGCCCTTCCTTGAGGACCCCGGCCAGACCAAACATGGCGTTGACGGGTAAAAGGTGGAAGGCATAGCCCACGGCGCTTTGCTTGCCCCCTTGGGTGTTGGTTTCAATTTCGGCATCGGGGGAAAGCCCCTTCACTTCAGCCACGCGGGCCTCCTTAAAGTAAGTGGTTACTGTAATTATACCGGAATCAAATTAACCGGCGGGGCTGATTCGATCATCTGATTGCCATAGATCACCCGGCCCTTGATGATCTCCACCGCAGTCAGCTTGAAAAAGTCGCTGTCTGGGTCCTTGGCCACGACGGTCCAGCCCTGTTGCCAGTTGGGCCGGGACAGGTAGGGCGGGTCCAGACTGCACAGGCAACCGCCTTCAAACGCCACCAGGGTCCGGTTGTAGTCGGTCCTGTAGTGGGCCCCCATCCGGTGGGTATGGGCTTGGATCAGGCTGATCCCCTTTTCATCTAGTAGGTTCTTGGCCGTATAAGCTGAATGCTTGTTGACCTTGGCAAAGTGCCCAATCAGGAGTTTGCCCACCTGGACCATGGTTTCAGGCAGGTGGGCGTTATGGACGGTGACCCCCTGGGCGGTACAGTCAACTTGCTCTTCAAGGGTCATGTACTTGAGGCCGTACAACTCCGGGGCTTTGCTCCCCAGGAAACGTTCCCAGCGGAATTCATGGTTGCCCAGGAGCCAGTCGATCATGGCGTCTGGGACGGCCAAGCGTAGGGCTTTGAAAAAGGCCGTGCCCTGATCTAGCTCGTCAGTCAGATGTTGCTTGATCGACAGTGGCTTGTCGAATTTGGATATTTCCCAGCAATCAAGAATGTCCCCATTCAGGAACACCCTGTCAGGCTGGATCGACTTGCAGAACGCAATGAACAGGGCTAGGGCCGTTGGGTCATGGAAGGGGATATGGAGGTCCCCCGCCACGACCCAGATTTCTAGGGGCCGGATTCTTCGGGATCGTTTCGCCATGGTGGACTCCTACGACTCCCACAGGGCCAGAGCCATATTCAACGCTTGGGGTGACCACCAGCTTGGATGCCTGGTGGCAAGGACCGCCCCGACATTGGGGTCTGCAAGGGCAGGGGCCGCCGCCATTAGGACCGTGGCCACGGCTTCAGAACAGATCATCCGGTCATCATCTTCAAAAATGCTGGGCTTGGTCGTCTTCCGGTCTTCTGGGTTGGTAAGGGCATAGCCCGCCATAAGTCCCCAGTCGTAAGGGACGCCTTCCAGGGAACGCGCCTTATCGACCCCTAGGGCCACGCTGGCCGGGGTCTGCCCACTGGGGCGCTTAACCCAACAGAGTTCGGCAGGGTCGTTCAGGTGGACGCTCAAGGGGCGTTTGATAAAGCCTTCAGGCCGGGACTCCATTACAGTGGCGTTGTCAATGATCACGCCGCTATGGGTGGCTACCAGGCGCTTGGCCTCTAAGGCTTTCGGGTCGGTATGGGCGCTGATCGAATAAGTTAGATATTCCCCAGGCCGGGCCGTGAAGATAATGTCGCCAGGTTGCCAAAACTGGCCCGGTCTGGGGGATAGGATGACTAACACAGGTCGTTACTTCTGAGTGCTGGAACTGGAAGACGTCCCCGCGTCACTGGACCCGCCAGGAGCCGAAGGGGAGCCTTCGCCGCTGTTGGTGGCCTGGGCCGCGCCGGTGCTGATCCGGGAACCGCTGGTGTCGAAGTAGTTGGGGCTTTGGGACCCGTTGTTAAAGCTGCCGTTGTAGGTCGCGCCGGTCTTCCGGGCGATGACACTGTCAACCATTTTGGACCCAAAATACCAGGGGGCCAGGGTCTTGATCCCGCCAAATACGTTGTCGCTCAGGTTTATGGCGAAGGACCAGAAGCCGGGGGCGCTCTTGTAGTCGCTGAAGTCGCCCAGGGCCCGCAAGACGTCGTAAAGCTTGGAATCCACAATGGTGACCGTCACCACCACCTGCTTTTTGGTGATCGGATCGATCCCAGCCGGGACGCTGACCTTATTTACCAGCTTGTCCAGGTTGGTCATAAGGGCAGTCACAAAGGCCTTTTGAGCGTTCAGGGCCTTGACTTCCACTGAAGCGTCTTCCTGCTTTACAGTGGACCCGGTTTTAACCAGGTCCCCCACAGTGGCGCAACCCAGCCCCCCGAAGAGGGCCAGGGCCAGGATCAGGCCGATGATCGGAATGAAGCGCCTCATGTCCTACTCCTTGCTTGCGATGTTGACCGGGGGCGCGTCCACCTTCGCCAGTTCCAGGTCGGTTTCGTTGGCCATGGCCATGGCCTTGACGTCGGCCCGTTGCTTGGCATAGATGCCGCCGCCGATCAGCATGGCGGCCAGTCCACCCAGTTGGCTGATCACGCCGGTCAGGGCGTCGGCACTGGCGGGGGTCAGGGTCCCGGTGACCGCCAGGAAGCTGACGGCCTGAATTGCGAGTTGAATCCAGAATTCGCTGGTTTTCCAGCCTTTAACGGGGGTTGCCATTATAGCCTCCAAAATGCAGTAAGTGCTTGATGTAGTTACAGGGCGCTATAGCCGCGCCAACTTTTCAGTAGGACCTGTCCCTTGTTCAGGTTGGGCCTTGCTTTGTAAGAAACGTGGAGCCAACCGTCAGGTGGATACTCCACGATGATTTGATTAAAGGGGACGTGTAGCCTGGCCCAAGAGGCCATTTCAAACAACCGGGTCCCCGCCGGTTTTATATCTGCCGCATAGCCATATAGGTGGTCACTGTCTATGGCCCCCTGTACGTCCTTGTGCCGGTTCAGGTCCCTGGACCTGTAGCCACTGGTCACAGTCAGGGGGCCGAACTTGTCCCGTAGGGGCTGAAGGACAAGCTGGGCCAGTAGGACCAGGTTCAGGGCCGATACAAGGGACGGGGTGTTGTCGATCCCTAGCCGGTGCGCGGCCTCACTCCTGATTAGCTCCCACAGGGAAAAGTTGGGTGCGTCAGGAAGTGGGGCCAGGATCGCCTTGTCAGTCAGGTCGATCACGCTTTGGCCCCCTTGTTGAATGCCGTTTGTTCCAAGAGCCTGATCCGGGCCCTATACTCCCGTTCCCGTTCCGCTTGCTCCTGGTGACGCCGATCGCAATCAGCTTTGCTTGGGTAGTCTTCCAGGACCTTGGCCGTCAGGGCAGTCAAGGCCTCTTCCATCTTCTGAAGCCTAAGATCGGCCCGATCCCCGTTACTCTTTACATAGTAAAGGGTGACGCCGCTGGCTACGGTCAGGAGGAAGGCCAGGATACCCAAAAGGACCTGAAGAATAATCGATTCGGTACTCATGGCAGGCCCCTAACAGCAAACATGCTGGAATACTTCGGTTTGGGAGTTAAGCGGGGCTCCATAAACGCTGTTGTGACCGGCGTAAATGGACCCGGTGATAGTGACCCGGCCCCTGGGGCCGAAGACCTTCAGGCTCCCGAAGTTGACCACGTCGTCCCCACCGCCACGGGTGTCAATCACGCCGTCCACCACGATCCCATAGGGGCCGGTGCAGCACAGAAGCGTTCCACCGCCCGCGCCGGGGCCACTGTCGCCACCGCGTCCCGTGTATCGGGTGGACCCGTAACCGCAACTGGGGTTTGCGCCCATGACTGCCGCGCCGCCAAGGCCAGTCGATTGGCCGTCGGTCCGGTTTGCTCCTGCCGCGCCGGGGCGGCCATGCCGGGAGTCGTACCAACCGTTACCGGCGGTCCCGTTCAGGCCCAGGCCGCCCTTGGTGAAGATGTTGCCGGGGACCCTCATGCTGTTAGTGGCGTAGATGGCCACCAGGCCGCCGCCACGGCCACCACTGGCCCCACCGGGGGCACCGCCCCCACCGCAGCCGTTACAGGTGCCAGTGGCCCCACCGCAGCCGCCAGCGCCAGCGCCAGCGCCGCCACCGGAGCCCATGCGGATCGTTTTGTCAGTGGTCATGTCGCCATTCAGATCATTGGCCCCATAGCCGCCCTTCCCACCGGGACCGCCGGGGCTACCGTTGGACCCGCCCGCGCCGGGAGCGCCGCCAGTGCCGGGATAAGGGCCGTTGCCGATGAAGCCCGCATCTACACCAGCCGGGCCAGAAGCGCCGCCACAACCCAGGCCGGTACAGTCACATTGCGCCGTGCCCGAGGGGCTGGCCGCTGCCGCGCCGTCGCGCCCGCCGCCACGGCCCCCGGTGTAACCGCCGTGAGATTTGGTTTCACCGCCCGGCCCGCCGCCGCCGCTTTCATAACCGTAGTAACCGGCGGCATTGGCCGAAAAGGTCCCAGCGATATAGCAGTCCCGGCAATGGATTTCAGCCTGGCCGCGATCGGTCCCGTTGTATAGGTTGACGTAAAACCAGGCCGCGCTGGGAACGTAGAGCCTACCCACGTTGTAGACCACGCCATAAACGTGGTCCCCGTCCACAATGGTCAGGTCAGCCCCAAGCTGATCTCCTAGATAGGTCGCCATGGCCTAGGCCTCTTCCGTTGCGACCCAGATTTCCGGGGTCGTGACGTCGGGGTCGGTCGCGTCAAATTGGCTGAAGTCCCAGGCCACTTCGGTCAGGGCCCCGGTGGTCTGGGCGGCGTAGATCATATAGCGGGCCTGGCCATAATGGGTAAACACGGTGTTGATCCAGGACCAGACGTCCTTGATTTTCTTGTCCCGGCTGGTCAGGTCGTCCACCTTGGCCTGGGCCGGATTCTTGGCCAACTGGTCAGTGGCTTCCATGCGGCTGGCCAGCATGGCGATAAGCTGCTGGACGGGGTAGCGGGGCCGCCCGTCGGGCTTGACGGCCAGGTAGGTATTCAGGTCCAGGTCAAGCTTGGCCTGCTTGGCGGTCTGGGCCTCTGCCAGGGTCAGGATCGGGGTCGGGGCCAGATCGGTAAGGGCAAACTCCTGGCCCATTTCACTGGACCAGTCGGGGACGTCCATGGCCTCTTCAGCCGCCATGGCCTCGACATACCCTTTGATCAGTCGCTTCCCCTCTTCCACGGGAGTGCTACGGGAAAAGGCGACTTTCTCCAGGGGCGCGACCAACTCACCATTCAGAAACTTCTGATAGTGGATTTCGTAGCCCCCAGGCCATTCCTTTTTGTCGATGATTTTTACCGTGATGCCCATGGGGTCACTCCTTAAGAAAGCTGGATCAGGAAGCCACCGCGAAGATTGGTGGGGCCGCCGGTCACGTTCGTGGTGGTGATTGAAAGGTCAGATAGGGCCGCCACGGTGGTATTGGCTAGGCCGGTAACCGTGGCCGCTCCCGCTTCGGTGACGCCGGTCACGGTTTTGATCAGGGCGGCTCCGTTGTAGAAGCTCAGGTCGGCGCTCACGCTGGTCCCGTCGATCTTGGCGTAAACGCCGATCAGGGTCCCCGCGACACAGGACAGAATCTTGACTAGGGTGGCCCCGTCGTAGATATCGCCCACAAAGGCGAACCGGACTACCGACTTGCCCACGGCGTTGATCGCCCCGCCGCTGGTAAGCTGGGAAACGGCCCCGGCGCTGTCCATATAGAAGATTTCGGTGACCCCGGCCACGTCCTTCGGATAAATAAAGCCCTTGTTGGCCACCGGGGTCGGGTCGCTGGCCTGCTCGTTCAGGGGGAGCGGGTCGCCTTCCATCTGGGTCGTGGCCAGAACGGCCCCAGAGGCGTCAAGTAGCTCAATCTGAAGGGTGTCAGTTTCGGATTGGATATAGCCGTCAGTGACCGCCGCCCGGCCCGCCGTGGTGCCGATCCCGACAACCGTCCCGCCCGCGCCATGGGTATGGTCTGAAGCCGCCTTTCCTGCCAGCTGGGCAAAGACCCAGGTGTAGATGTCAGCGATGAAGCTGTTGATTCTGGTGTGCCAGTTTGGGGCGCGCTTGACCTGTTGATAATCAGACGGGGTGAAGGACATTTTTATAGGCTTTCTCTGAAGTTGATCTTGCCGAACTGATTAAGGTCGGTGTAGACGTTGCTCAGGGTAGGGACCTTCACAAACCGCCCGTAGATGGTTGTCTGAGCCTTCACGGGGGCGTCGTCAGGAGTCAGGCAAACGATCAGGTCCCGCCTAACTCCACAACGCCGGAACATGACGCCGAATTCGGCGAACCGTTCAGCGTCATCGACAACCGGGAATTGGAAGGCCAGGTCGGTTCGTTGGGGGTCGGTATCTGAGTGGGCAACGCCGCCGTCGCTGTAGTCGATCTTTGAGTCATCAGCCGGGGTCCATTCCCAGCCGGGCATGACGTTCCTGGAGGGGACCAGGGCGCTGGTCACGAAGACCCGGCCCGCCTGGAGATACCCGTCGGTATTGGTGGGATCAGCGAACTGGATATCCACGAAGCCAGATTCCACGCCTTCAGGGAGGAAGTGGGTGAAGATCAGGCCGGGGTAATCCTCCAGATCAGCTTCCAGGGGCTGGCCGCCGAAGCCACTAACCCCGAAGCCGCCGTCCCCGAATCCGTAGATGCATTCAACCGCGTCAAGCCAGCCACTATCGTAAAGATCACCTGCATAGGTGTTGTCACTGGACAGGGTGAGCCTGATCTGGCCTTCGCCGCTCAGGTTGCAGTTGGTGATTGCTACGGCGTCGATGACTTCAACCGCTGTCAGGGCGGCCCGGAGGTATTCACTGGTGCAGCCGGTGGACTGCCAGACAAAGGTTCTGATCTGGTCCTGGGTCAACTCAGCGGGCAAGGTGGCTTCCTCTGAAGACGCGGCCAAAACGGCGTCATCCCAGTAGTTGTCCCAGAGAAAAACACAGTGGTCATTGACTGCCATAAATTACACCTAGTGCTTACTGTAACCCTATCCCCATAAAATAAGCTGGGCCCAAGTGGGGCTCCAACTCTCTTCTATCCCGACCAGGATAAATTTCTTCCCGGTGGACCAGTTCCACCTGTCATAAGTTAATTCAACCACCTGCCCCAGGTCAAGGTCAAAGCCCAGTTGCTTGATGGTGACCTGGGCCGTTTGCCGCTGTAGGCCTAGCAAAACTAGCAGGGTGGCCGCCCATTCGGCGGCGTCATCGGGGTCGTCAATGTAGGAGTCAAGCGGGCCTTTTTCAATAGCCCCGCCGATCAACTCTTCAATGGCACTGTCTTCAACCGACACGCTTCGCCATTCGTTGGCAAAAAAGGCCCGGTCCTCTTCGGTTGCCGCACCCTCGTTCACGACCCCGGCCCAGTTCTTTTGATAGTTGACCCTGATCTTCCACGGGACCTTCGCCGTATGGGCCACCTTCGGGGTGTAAATGCGGGCCTTGTCCAGGGCCTGGGCCACGGTCAGCCCGACGGTGGCCGGGTCAACCAAGGCCCCACAGGTGAACTTCCCCTCACGGTTGAAGGTCCACCAGCAAATGTTCCCGGCGAAAAGCTTGTCCAGGACGGTGAAGACTGATTCCTTATCAACAAGGGCCAGGCCCAGGGTGTAGGGGAAGGCCGCGTCCAGGGCGGCCAGGGCCCCAGTCTCAAAGTCCCCGGCGGTCAGGCTGCCATAGGTGGTCAGAAGATGATAGGTGATTTCCCCAATCGTCTTCAGGTAGTCAGTCCCGGCGTCGTTCTTGACCCCCTGGACCGACACGGTCACCGCGCCGCCAGGGTCAGCCGGGAAGGAAAGCTTCCCATTGGCCGCGTCCCCGGTGTAAGTCGTGTCCACTACGCCGTTGATGTAGACGGCGGTAATCGCATAAACCGGCAGATCGCTGAATTGATAAATATGGTTCACGTCGTCAATGCACTGGGCCGGGATCGCCCGGCAGACCCCATAGGGGACCAGGATCGCCTTGCCGACGGTGGTCGCTGGCATATTGGTGGCCGTGGCGTACTCATTCACCGGGACCATTTTGCGGTCCAGAGCCGCCTGCTGATCCTCCAGGGGAATGGAGATCATGCGCCGGTCCCAGGTGGGGGCCCCCATGATCCCGGTGAAGATCGTTTTGTATTCGGTGTAAGGTAGGGCCGCTCCGCCCGCCTTGACCACCACGGTCCCGCCGTTGAAAATGTAGCTGTCCAGATATGGGTCAAGCTCCCCTTCGCCGTTTAGTAGCTCCAGGTTGCCCCAGGACGCCATGGATCGACCCGTAAACAGTTCCTGGGCCTTGACCGACCTACGGGGTAGCGTGTCGATACAGGGCAAATAGGGCGTCTTGTTGAAGACCACGCCCTTGGTTGCCCAGTAAAGGGTGGTGGGGGTAGGGACCCCCTCCACCAGTTTGCTGACCTGGGCTTCAACCAGGTAGACCTTATCCACGGTGGGGTCGCTGACCCACTGGTCCCAGGTTACAATCTGACTGGCCCGCCTCATGCTGCGATCCTCACTTCCCCATGATCCTGACGGTTTTGGATATCCTCCAGGATTTCCCGCTTCAGGACCTTCCCGTCAGGAGTCACAACGGTCAGGTGCAGGTTGACCGTGGTCTTTTCCTGGCCGGGCATGGTGGACCGGGTGACCCCAGGATCGACCAGGGCAGCGCTTTGGCGGGCGGCCATACCGTCAGCCGTGCCGGTATGGCCAATCAGGTAGCCGCCGTCATGGAAGCGCTGGGCTAGAGTTTCGATCGACCCCACGGGTTGGGGGGTGCTCCCCAAGCTGCCACCGGTGTGGAAGCGCGGGGCCTTGGCCCCGGCAATCTGATCCCGGTCAGTGTCACCTACCTGGCCCGCCGCGATGCTCTTGGGCAGCTTCATGCTGTTGATGGCCTTCAGCGTGTCGGCCCCGTAGTAGTCCACCGCCTGGCGCTTGATCATCCATTCGCCCACCTGGCCGATGATCGGGACTTCATCGTAAGCAAGCCCGCCGCCCTTGTGGAAGCGCCTGGCCGCCAGACCGCCGCCGGTATGGAAGCGTTCAACCGCGCCGCCGGTGTGCATGAGCCCGGCTTTAGCCTTACTGGACCCGCCGCCAAGCCCGATCGTGTTCGTGTTGGCCGCCGCCCGGTCAGAAGCCGTAGCCAGGTCGGTCATGGCGTCGGCCAGAGTGCCGATCCCGTTCGTGATCGCGTTGATCCCGTCGGCCCCATTGGCCATGGACTGCATGGAGCCCACGACTTCGGCGGCCAGGTCGCTGATCGCGCTCCCGTACCCCAGGGCCACGCCGGTCCCGGTATACATATCCTGGGAAGCGTTCCAGATTTCGTCACTGAAGTGCTTGGCCGCTTCGCCACTCAGACCGTAGCTGGCCGCCAAGGCGTCGATTTTGGCCTGGAAGCCGTCGATCGTTTCCTTGGTCCAGTCCATGGTTTCGCGGCCTTTGGCGATCGCCAAGGCCATACTGCGAATTTGGCCTTCGGTCTGCTTGGCCGCCTTGCCGCTATCAAGCAGTTTTTGGGCCATGGGGCTTAGGGCCGCATATGCGGCGTTCATCTGTTCCCTGGTGTAACCAGCAACGGTCCCCAGCTTTTCAAAGGCCGTGTAAGCCTCTTGGGCGGATTCGGAGAAAAATCCGAAGCCTTCCCCCACAGAAGTCATGGCCCCTTCAGCGCTTTTTAGCTGGGCGGCCATGGTTTCCAGGAACTTAGCCTGACCGCCGTCTTTTTCAGACCCGCCCGTCCAGTTGTCTTTGGCCTCTTCCTTGGTCATGGGCCCGTCCATAAGGAAGCCCATGCTAGACAGGAGCGCCCCGATGGACCCCAGGCCTAGGGCAATGCCCATCGGGGTAAAGGTGGCGGCCAGGCCAGCCATGCTTGCCGCACCGCTAACGGCGGCTTCAGAGCCCGCCGCGCCTGCCGCCGTGGTGGCGGCCCCGGCGAATTCGCCGCCCGCCATGGTCCCGCCGTATGCTGCGAAGGCGCTTTCAGCCGCACCCGCCGCGCTGGTAGCCCCTGCCGCCGCGAACTCACCAGCGGCAGGGGCTCCGAAGGCCGCCGCCATTTCAGTGGCTGAAGCCGTGGCGGCTTCAAGTCCGGCAGCGGCAGCCTCTTCAGCAAACAGGGAGGTGACCGCATCGATCAGTCCAGTAGCCGACAAATCGATACCCAGGGCTTCAGCGCCCAGCTTGGCCGCCGTGGTGGCCGCCGTGGTGGCCAGGGCACTGGCCACGCCGCTACCGCCCTTACCGCTCTTGCCGAACAGATCGCCCCAGATCGACCCAGAGTCGCCCCCCAGGTCGATGTTGAAGATCGCGGCGATTGCTTCAGCTACCCCGCTGACTGCGATTGCGGTCAGAAGCTGGGCCAACATGCTGGCGAACATTTCCACCATGTTGTCGCACAGGGCTTGCCAGGCATCGTCCAGGTTATTAATCTCGCCAGAGATTAGGCCCTTCACAGTCCCCTGGAAGCTGGACCTGATGCTGTCCATAGCCCCCTTGAAGGATTCGATGAAGACCTTATTGGTGTCAGCCCAGCCCTTAAGCAGGGTCTGAAAAACGGTGTCCTTTTTCTTCAGGAATTCCTTGTCGATTTCGGCCAGGCGCTTTTGCTTGTACTCTTCAATCAGGACTTCGTTGTCGGTCTTTTCCCTGTACTTCTCTAGTTCAATTTCCAGATTTGCCAGGGCCAAGGCCTTGCCAGACAGGCCCATGACCCTGATCTTGTCGTGGAGGTCCTTGTCGGCTTCCCTGATTGCCAGGTTCTTTTTGATATCGGCGTCAACTAGGGCGGCGTTTTTCTTGTCGTCTTCATCGACAACTTTCTGGGCCGCCTCCATGGCCTCTTCGACAGTCTTGTCTAGTAGGGCCTTGGACTTGGCACTGAACAGCCTGTTGGCCGCTGCCTTGTCCTCAGTGCTATTGATGTACTTGTCCCGCTCCCAGGTCAGGCGCAAGATTTCCTGTTCGTAGTCAGATTTCCCGATCAGTTCCAACTCGCGGCTGAGTTGCAGCCGGGCCTTTTTCCGGGCTTCAATAGAAGCTTCATCTTCGGGGTCGTCCAGGGCGTTGCCGTACAGCCTGGAAGCGTCACGGGCGTAGTCGCTCTCTTCACGGGTCATGCCCTTAAGTGGGGCAAGCTCCCTAGCGGCCAGTTCCTTGGAAACCTTTTTGGCGGTGTCCAGTTCGTTTTTGCCAAGCAGGTTCAGGGCCTCTTGGGCCTTTTTGCGCCGGGCCAATAGGGCGTTGATCTCGGTCTGGCCGCCCACGGTCAGCTTAAGGTTCTGAAGGCGAAGCTTGACCTGATCAAGCCAGCCCATACCGGCGACGTTTTGCTCTTTTTGGGCTTTGGTGATCAGGTCAACGCGGGCCTGAATCTTGAGCATTTCCGCATTGATCTGCTTGGCGTTCAGGGCCTTTTCGATGAACTCGTTGTCCATCATCAAGGCCCTAATCCATTGAATTCCCTTGGCAAATGCCTCCAAGGCCCACTGGATTTCTTTTTCAAACTTGGACACAAACGTGATGGCGAAGGCTTCCCAGGCGCTTTCCAGTTTCTTCATTGCGCCTTCGATGGTGTCCATCTGGCGGCCAGCCTTGTCAGCCGCCGCGCCCGCCACCTTCACTTGCTCGGTGTACTTCCGAACGGAATCAGCCCCGGCTTCCATCAGGGCGATCATGCCGGGGCCCGCCCGCTGGCCGAAGACCTTCAGCATTTCGTTGGGGCCCAGGCCCGCCGTTTCCAACTCTTCAATGACCTGAATGAAGGGCTTCACCTTGCCGGTGGAGTCGTAGACGCTCAGGCCATACTTTTTCATGACCTCGCGCATTTGCTTGGTCGGGTTAAGCAGGCGGGACATGGCCCCGCGCAAGATCGTACCCGCCTGACTGGCGTCATAGCCCGCATTGAACAGGGCCATAAGGCCGCCGGTGGTTTCTTCGATCTGATAGCCCAGGGCCCCCATGACTGGACCGGCGTATCGCATGGACGTCTGAAGCTTGTCCATGGTCGCCTGGGACCCACTGATCGCGTTCGTGAAGACGTCAGCAACCCGGCCACTCTGATCGGCGGCCAGGCCAAACTGACTAAGGGCAGCGGCCACAGTCTCCGAAGTCATGGCAAGGTCAGATTGGGTAGCAGCGGCCAGGTCCATGACGCCGCGCTGGGCTTCCATGATCTGGGTCGCGTTCATGCCCGCGCTGGCTAGGTAATACTGGGCGTCTGCCGCTTGCTTGGCCGTGAAGACGCTGGTTTCGGCCTGTGCGATGGCCGCCCGGCGTAGCTGGTCCATTTCGGAAACCGTCGCGTTGGCGACGGCCCCCACATTAGCCATGGCCTGCTGGAATTCCCGGTGGCGGCGTAGGCCGTCGCCAATGGCAGCGGAAATTTTATGAATGCCGCTGGCCAAGACTGCATAAACGGCCTGGCCAGCGGCCATGGACAGGGACTGGATGGCGAATTGCTTAAGGCCCGCGCTGGCCTTGGCCCATGCCCCGCCGACCTTAGTGGCAGCGGTTTGGCTATTGGCCCCTAGCTTGGCGACGTCCCGGTTGTACTTATCGAAGGTGCGGCTGAAGTCGTCATATGCCTTTAGGACGACTCCAAAAGCTTCGGCGCTGTTGCTGGCCACGGTGATTCATCCTTGTGGTGGGGCGGTTGCCCGCCCTTAATGCCAGCCCGTTGCGCCTCTTCAACGGGATGATTTTTGTTGGGCCTTTTCTTGTAGTTCCCGATTCTCCCTGGCCCTGATCTTGGCCAGGGCCAGCCAATGGATGAATTCGTCTTGGGTAAGCCGGGTTTCTAGCTCTTCAACGGTGCAGCCCAGTTGCCACGCAAGTTCAAACGTGTTGCGCGTTACTGGGTCGGCGAGTTTTTTTCGGCGTCCTCCATGGCTTCGGGGGAAACGACCAGGCCGTTGATCGCGCCCGCGATTTTGGCCAGGGTTTCCGAAGGCAGGACGTTCTGGAGCCAGTGGACGTCCAGGCGGCTGAAAAGCTGATTGCCGTCAGCGTCTTCGGCCATGGCCACGACGGTGAACAGGTCGAACTTTTCGGCGTCCAGTTCCTTGCGGGTGACCATTTTGCCCTTGTCGTCGGGGACTTCCACGTCCACCATGGCCTGCTTGCGGATGATGCCCCGCTGCTTAAGGGTCATGGGACGCCAGAAGACGGTTTCGCCCACCTCATCGATGAACATGGATTTGACTTCGCCGTGCTTCAGTTCGGCGAAGGCCTTCAGTTTTTCGCGGAATCCTTTAGGGGTTGCCATTTGCTTCGCTCCTATGCGTTTAGGTGGTGGGCGGGGCCCTTCGGGGCCCCGCCCGATCAGGTTAGGACGTGGTTACGGCGGGGGCTCCGCTGCCCTGGACGCTGAAGGCCACGGTGGCCTTGTCGTTGTGGGTCGCCTTGATCTCAGCGCCCACGATGTAGCAGACGCCGCTGAAAAAGGTGGTCGCGTTCAGGTGAAGCTGAAGGGCGTCGGCCCCGGTCAGCATGACGCCGGTGGAATTGGCGATCAGGGCGTCCAGAAGGGATTTCTGTTCCGCGTCGGCGTAGTCGAAGGACCCTTCGAACTGGGCGGTCCACTCGCCCAGACCCGCGTCGAATTCCTTCCACTTCTGGCCGAATTCGGGAGTCTCGATCAGTTCCAGCTTGGTGGACAGGGACCAGGTGTTGATCTCGCCAATGGCGGCAGCGGTCCCGCTGCCGGTGACCTTAACTGCGCCGTCTTTTCCGTTATAAATCGCCACGGTGTTTCTCCATGAAGTAAGTGCTAACTGGTAATAAAGGCCGCGCCTTTGACACGGCTGATTTTAATTTCTCCCGTGACGACGCTGGCATATCTGAATAGGTCGTCACCAGCCGCCGCCGCGTCAGCGCCCAGGTCCTGAACCGTGGGGTCCTCCACCAGGAAAGCGCCTTTACTTACGGGGCTTGCCCCGCTGTAGTCGTACAGAGTCACGTCGGTCAGTAGGGCGTCCCGCACCTGGCCGGGCAGATCAAGAACCTCATACAGGCCTTCATTCGGTGCGCGGCTGAAAACGGTGACCCAAAGGGTCCCCCTGAAGTCCTGAGTTTCCCCGGTGAAGGGGAAGCTGACCCGTTCCTGATCAGTGGTCAGGAGCCGGACCACGGCGAAGGGCCGGGCCCGTTCCAGACTAAGGTCAGGACGCCAGGCCAAGGCCGCTTCCAGGGTGGGCAGGGCCGCCGCCAACTTACGGGCGACGCTTTGGACAATGGCCCGGTCCAAACTCATTGTTTCTTCCTTCGTTTCTTGCAGGCCCAGACCTCAGTGGCGTTGATCGGGTCGGGGGTCACGCTCTTAATGTCGTAGGCCACGCCGTCAGCCAACACATAGGTATCGGCGTCCCTGGTCAGGCCCGAAGGAAGGGTCAGGTACAAGTCCCCAGGCTCCAAGGTCCCCGCCGTCACAGCCCGATCAGTTTCCCCCGCCTTTTTGACCGTGGGGTAAATCCGCGTCTGGGTCGGGGCCCCCTGGGCCGCCGAAGGAAAGCCGAAGTCGTCAGCGGCCACGGCGGCAGGCTGGGCAAGGTAGACGGTCCACCCGCTGGCCTGGCCATGAGTCCTAACTAACGCTTGCGCGGCTTTTCGCAGTCCTTCGTACAAGGCGACTCCTAGAAAATGTCAATGGTCCGGTCAATGATCTGGGCGCTGTTCAAAAGCTCATAGGCTTGAACACAAAGCGGGCCCATGACCGTCTGGCCGGATGCCTTTGGGGACACAAAAGTTTCCGAGATGCCCGGCAAGCTGTAGCCAGCCACGCCGTCAGCCTGTAGGTTGCGCCGGGGGTTGGTCGGGGTCCCTTGCTCGTACAGGTGCCAGGCCTGCAAACAGATGGCGTCCCGAAGCAACTGGGGAAGCGGGGCGATCAGGAGCGCCTGAACGGCCCCCAGATCGTCGCCAAAAGTGTCATAGGTCAGCGTACTGGTAGCAGCGATAAAGCCCGCCACGGCGCGAACGGCGCGTTGCTGGGCCCCACTCAGGATCACGATGGCCCCATACTTCCAGAAGTCGTCAATGTATTCGGGGTAGCCGCTCAGTTCGGACATGATCCCGCTGACGTCAGAGGCCGCCGCGTCCAGGTTGCCCTGGAAGTAACGGTGGCCCACGCGGGGGAACTTCATGGCCTGGGCCTGGCCGGTATAGCCGCCCTGAGTGAACACGGGGGTCCCGTAGTAACGAAGGGTGTCCACCTGACCGCTGGCCGTGATCAGAAGCTGGGCCCGGTCATCGTTAGACAGGGCCGCCCATGCGGCATAGCCATAACGGGCCTGGAAAAACTCCCCGGCGGCGTCCAAGCTCACATAGCTATTCGCCTTGGGGCTTCCAGGGGCGGCGATCAGGGTGATTGACATGGTGACTCCCGTTCATGGTTGTTTTTATTCTATCAAGCGCTTACTGTAATCACAAGACAGTTAATGGGTACAAAAAAACTTCGGGGGCCCTAAAGCCCCCGAAGTCGCCGGTCACTCAGGGGTCACCTTGTCGGGTAGTTTCTTCCTGGGAGCCCTGGCCAAGACTTGTTTACGGGCGGCGAACAAGGCCGCCTGATCCTGCTCCAAAAGCAAAACTTCTGCCTTCAGCTTCCGAACCAGTTCCACCCGTGCGTTGATCGCTGCCGCCGTGGCAAAAAGCTGACGCTCAATGTTCACCTGGTCCTGGGACGGGATCGCGGGCTGGGCCATGGCGCTGGTCGCAAAAACAGCGACGATGACCGCAAACAGTAGCGCGAAAAAAATCCTTTGCCTCACAAAAGCCTCCATTGGTTAAAAGGTTGCCCCGTCTTCGATGGCCGGGGCCGTGGTTACGATCTTGGGCATTTTGTCCGTTCTGGCCTTAAGCCAGCCGGGCGGGGCCTTCACAGTCTTCAGCTTCACGGCGGGGACCGCCGCTTCGGCCTCTTCCTCAGTCAGGCCCAGGGCAATCTTGCCCTTGACCTTATTGCGCCGGTCACCTTCAAGGGCGATGTTCTGGGCGGTCACGGCGGCTTCCTGATCAGCGGCCCAGTCCCGGCGGTCAATGTCGCTGTAGGAGATGATTTCCTTCCCGGTCATATCCTGGACGGCCTGAGCTAGGGCGATCAGGTCGATATCTACCCGCTGGCCCAGATAGGCGTTTTGACTATGCCAAACCCAGGGGACCGGCTGGTCGTCCTTGGCCTTGATTTTGTCAAATGCGTGGGCGGTAAGCTGGGTTTCAAAGCCCTGTTCATCCATGCCCATTAGCTCGGCGTAGCCGCCGACTTCCTTGGCGTAGAGCATGGCAATATCGGTGACCCCGACGGTGGGGGCAACGTTGATCTTGAAGCCCATGGCGCTTTGGGTAGTGGTGCCCATGGCCAGGCCGATATCGCCTACCCCAAAGTTGCCGTTGCGAACGTAAAAACTTTCCCGGTAGCCGTCCATGATCACGCGCTGCTGGAAGGTCATAGTGGCCCCCGCCGCCGCGTTCACGCCGTAATTGAAATACATGATCCCGTTGTCCATGACGATCTGGACCCCCTTGCCCAAGGCAATGGCGGTCTGAGTCGTGGCGGTGCTGGGATAGGAGTTGTTGGACAGGTAGAACGTGCCAGGACCGTCGTCCCTGGCGTACATGCTGGTTAGGGACCCAAGGCGAAGGCCGCTGTAGTAGGCGCTATTCCAGACCTCGCTGGTGTCAGAGCCCTTGCACATTCTGATGACCTTGTCCTGAATGCTGAAGCGCCGGGCCCCTGAAATGCTGAAGGCCATGGTGTAGGCCGCCGGGCGGCTGATACCGGTTTGGGTTTCAGAGGTGAAGTATTGGCCGGGGTTAACAACCGTGCCGTCTGCCCAGGTGGCCGCGCCGCCCCCGCCAAGGGTGTTCAGGGCAACCCAGGTGCCCGCGCTATCCTTGTACTTGATCACCCCGGCGTCGTCCCACAGACCATAACCTCCGGTGCCAGCCGTGGCCCCAAAGTTGAAATAGGTGCTGGCCGGTTGCATGGTCCCGCTGGCCGTGGTTTCCCAACGCTTCACGTCGTTATGGAAAGCCTCAAGCGAGCTGTCAGGGTTGGCGACCAGGGCATATTCGCCACCGGCGGGGCCGACCATGAGCCGCACCACGCCAGAGCCGTCAATGGTCCTGATGACTAGGTTTCCGGCGTTGGCCGAAAGGTAGGTCGCGCCGTTGTACTTAAGTTGCCCCTGATAGGCGTCGCCAAAATTCAAAGTCTCGTTGGTCCCCAGGTTCAGGGAAGCAGCGGTGATATCGCCCAGGGTCACATTGCCCCCGGCGGCGAAGTTGGTTAGGACCGTATGCTGGGCAAAGGTGAAATGGTAGTGTTCGGCGGTGGTCCCACCCAAGAGCCCGGTCAGGCTTTCGTGGTCCTTGGTCAGCCCCTGAAGGGTCGTCAATTCGGCGCTGGTCAGGTGGTAGTATTCGCCGGTAGTCCCGCCTTGCAGGCCGGTGGTGGCGTCGTGGGCCACCCCAGAAGTCACATAGGCGGCCAGGGCGGTGTGCTCGGCTTCGCTGAAGTGATAGGCCCCGCTGCCAGCAATAGACCCCAGGTCAGCATGGACCAGCGCCGTGAAGCGCCCGTCAACGTAGCCTTTGACCGCCCCTTCGGTGGGAACGGCGGTTTCACTATCACCGGCCAGAGTATCGTCACTCGAAAGCTCGGTCACGCTGGCCCCGCTGGCCAGGGTCAAGCTGGGGATCGTGACCGTGGCCCCGTCCATGGTGACCTGAGCCAGGCCGCCATAGGCCAGGCCCGCCGAAGTGCCGGTGTGGAATAGGCCGTCAGCCAGGTGGCCGGTGAAGGCATACTGAGGGGCGGCGATGCCACCGGCTCCTGCCTGTAGGAGCCAGCCCGCCGTGGCCACGTCTTTTAGGTAGGTCGCGGTCAGGCGGTACTTTTCAGCCCCGCCATAGACCCAGGCCTGAATCCCGCTGGCCGGTCTGTACCAGCCCATACCCAGGTCATTGGCCCAAGATTCAGCCGGATCGGCCAGAGTCCCGTCTATAAAGCGCCCGGTGGTGGCTGGGCCGCCCGCACCAGCGCCGCCGGTCCAGCCGGTGGGGGCGAAGGTGCCGATCTCAGAGCCGTCAATGGTGACGCCGATCTCAGTGGAACTTTTCAGGAATAGACCGGTGCGCGGGTTGGTGGCGAAGGCAATGGACGGGTCAACGTTGTCGCCGTCGGCGATCGCAGTCAGGTCAGCGGTCCCGGAGCCCCCGCCACCAGACAATACGCCGTCGATCCACTCTTCAGCCAGGGTCGGGCTGGCCACAGCTAGAGTCAGGACCAGGGCCAGAATCAGGGTGTAAAAACGTTTCATGGTGTTGGCTCCTGGTGTTTCGCTGTTATCCCCGGTAGTCCTGGGCCCAGACGGTCACGCCGTAAACAAGGGCGTTCGTGTTGTCGAAGGAAATGTTCAACTTGCTTCCCTTGGGAAGGGGAAGCGGGCGCGTCGGCAGGTACACCGCGTCAGCGGCGGCGTCCATGGTTTTGGTATAAAGGACGGTGTCAAAGGGGGCCCCTTCAACGTCATCCAGTTGGACCACGACGTCCCCGGCAGAAGCCCCGCCGATGCTGGGCAGGTGGACCAGGACGGCCACAATAACCTGATCCTTGTCAGGAGCGTAAACCTCTGCCAGAGCGCCGTCCCCGGTGTACCGGGTCAGTTCCTTGGCCAATTTCGGGTAGTTAACCACACTCATGGCGTTACCTTGCTTCCGGCGGGGAAGGGCCCCGTCTGTTGGATAAGCTGGACCACCGCTTCGGCTTCAATCCCTGCCAGGCAAGGGGTGGTGACCAGGGAAGGGCCCGCGCAATAACGGGGGCCCCAATAGCAGGGCCCGCCATGGGAGCAAGGGCCCTGAAACGTGATGCTGTCAAACCAGGCTGAAACGGTGGGCCCATGGGTCGGGCCGAAAAGACCAATGGTCGGGGTCCCTACGGCCCCGGCAACATGCAGAAGCCCGCTGTCTGAACAGACCGCCATGGGGAGGGCGCTCATGATATCGAACACGGTCTGAAGGGGCTCATTGACCGCACAGGCCATGTTCTTGGGAAGGGGCAGGGTCGTCTGCTTTTGCGTGAACAGGACCGACTGGCCGCCCTGAGCGCTCCACAGGTGCAAAAACTCGCGCCAGTGGGGCCAGGTGCGGGACGGGTCGGTTGAATAGGGGTGCAGGCCCAGGATCGGCTTCCTGTAATCAAGCCCCCTGGACTCTAGCCACTTGTGCCCCTGGCCTACCGAATAGGGCAGGCGGGGCTTGCTGGCTTCGACCAGGCCGATGTTACAAAACATGGTGGACCGGTCCTTCCAGGGACCATGATCCATAACCAGCATTTCATAGACGTTGATCGGGCAGTTGATATCCAGGATCATGCGATATTCGGAATCAGGGGGCTGGATCGAATACTGGTAATAACGATCGGCCCCAGGGATCGCCGCGTGAAGGTAGGACGGGATAGCCACGTCCACCTTGCAGTCAGGATATTCCTTATGAAGGCCCCTGATTAGGGGCTCCATGTCCACGATATCGCCCAGGCCGCCAATGGGGCGCTTGACCAGAATGCGGTCACTCCCTTCGTTGCCGTAGTAACGATAGGGGGGAAGGGTGAAGCCCTGGTCAATGACGTCGGGCCACCATTCAATAGGGATCGCTACCAGCCGCCCCTTGGGATTGATGCATTTCAGTTCCAAGGTCTAGCCTACGGGGTCGGCTTCGGGAACCGGGGTGGCCGCCGGGGTCACGGGGTAGGCTTCGGGGGCCGGGGGCGCGTTCTTCAGCGCTTCGGCGGCCTTGGCCAGTTCATCCATGACAAGCTTATGCCGCCAACAATACGGACTGTCGTCAGCGGCCTTGACCCGGCAACGGGAGCCGTCTTCCTTGGTGAACTCGCACTGGCCGGGGAAGGTGTCGTCCTTGGCCTGAGCCGGCGCGGGGGTGGCCGGGGCGGGCGCGGGGGTAACCGGGGGCTGGACCGGGGCGGGGCCTTCCAGGATGATGAAACCGGCTTCGGCGTAGCTACGCCAGACCTTGGGGTGGGCCCAGGAATCGGGGACTGAGATTTCCCGCCCGTGGGGATTCTTAACCAACATTTGCTTGCCTCATTTTGGTTTTGGGATCAGACGCGGGGCTTTTAGGAGGCGAAGCAAGCCCCGCGCCGTCACCCAGTGGGGAGCCCCGGCCCGCTTGGGCCAGGGCGATTCAAGTCGCTTAGGAAAGCAACTCGGTGGCCAGTTCGTCCTGCACGACTCCGAAGCCGTACAGCATGTCCATGGTCACCAAGGTGCCCAGGTACTGCTGGGACCAGCCATAGGTGATCCGAATGCCGATCCCGTCCACGGCGGCATAGGCCGCCTGGACGCCCTGACCGGCGGCGGGCAGGGGCAGGGGACGGGTCACCAGGGCCATGGCGTCCCGAATGAAGGCCATGTTGTGGGTGGAGGTGACCGACGGGGTGCCCGCCGTGGTCTGGATGACGCGGGGATCGGTGAAGACGTTGAAGCCGTAAATCTTGCCGATCATGCCCTGGATCACGGCGTTCGCGTTGCCGATACGTTCGGCGCTGGTGAACTTGGCACAACGCAGAAGCTCCACTTCGGCGTCGGGGTGGATCACCAGGGACCGGCCCTCGTCATCGGCCTCGTTGGTATCCAGCTTGTTCTTGGCGTTCAGGATCGGGAGCGAGTCCAGGAAGCTGGAGTCACACATACCGTCCCCGCCGGTGCCCACGCTGTTTGCCAGACTGGCGTACATGCCCAGTAGGTCCAGGTCCACCTGCTTGGCGATCTTTTTCATGCCGTCCCGGACATAGGACAGGATGATATCCGGGCTGGACTGGGCCTGGGCCACGTCCTCCACCAGGAAGCTGACCACCTTGTGCTTGGACAGGGTGATCTGCACCACGGAGCCCTGGGGCTGGTCGGGGACGATCACGGTGTCGATCGCCTTGTCCTTGACGGTCAGGGTGCCGGTCTTGGGAATGTTGATGGTGTCGCCCTGCTTGGCGATCATTTTTTCCCAGTTGCGCTGGACAAGCTGGGGCATGATCGCGGCCTTGTGCAGGACGCCGATTGCCTCATTCGCCCAAATTTCGGGAATGAACGTGGCGTGACCGCCCGCGCCGGTGGAATTGTGGATCGTATAGCTGTCAGCCACGATGGACTCCTTGATCTGTAACGCCTTTCGGGCGTATGAAGTTAGTGCTTGCTGTAGGAGCTACCCAAAAAACTACCCCTCGACGATTCGCCCTTCGGCTTGTGCCAAGAGGATTTCGGCCTTGTTCTCCTGGTAGAAAGTGTAGTCGGCTACCTGGGTCCGCTTGAAAATCTTTTTACCCTCGGCGTTCACACTCCCCTGGGAGCCGCTACCGCCCTGGACGTTTGCCTTGATCAGGTTGGGGTTGGCGCTCATGAACTTTTCCACGCCTTCGGCGGCGGGTAGACGTTCGGGCTTGCCGTCCACCATGACACGAACAAAGACGGCGTATTCGCCGGTTTCCTTGCCCATGTCGTCCTTCAAAGCTTCCACTTCAGCGGTGCCTGCCAAGAGGCCCACGATCTGGGACGGGTCAAAGGCGTTGAATTTCGCGGCGGCGTCACTCAGGGACCGCTTAACCGCGCCGTCTTTGAACCGGGACTCCCAACTGGTGGCTTTCTCGTTGGCTTCGGCCACTTCACGCTGACGGGAATTTTCGGCGTCCTTCAGCCGCCGGGCAGCGATTTCTTTTTCGCTCATGGTCGCCTCTTCCATGGTCCTGATCTGGGCCTGAAGGGCGGCTTTCTCTTCGGCGGTGGTGGATGCCCGCGTTTCCAGGTCTTTAAGCTGGGCGATCAGGGCGTCCTGGGCTTTGGACGTGGTCGCCTTGGTGCGGTCGATCCGCTCCTTAACGATCCGGTCAACGTCAGCCTGGGTAAAGGTCTTTTCGCCGCCCTGATTTTGACCGGGATCACCGGTCCCGCCGTCGGGGGCTCCAGCACCGGGGGGGGCGTTCCCGCCCGGAGTGTTGATGGGGTCAGCCATTTGTTGGATATCTCCTATGTCGAACTCATTAGTTTTAGGCTCACCATACAATTACAGTGAGTGCTTACTAAGTAAGTTACGACGCAAGAGCCTGGGCTGTCAAACCAAAAAGGCGCTGTTAGGGGGTGTTCTGTAAAGCCTTCGCCAACTTGCCCAACTGGAGGGTAAGGGACTTGACCGACTTGTGAAATGCGATCGTGAAGTAACCGATGGTCTGAGGGTGGGCCTTGTTGGTGTAATGGCGAAGCCGGGCGTAGGGGACTTCATTCCAGACCACAACGAACATGCCGTTCATGACGTCGCCTAGTTCGGCCCTGAGCCCAGGCGGGACGGCCCCGATCTTGGTGGTGTACTTGATTCGGTCCCGAAGCTGACCGCTGACGTACCAGTCCCGCCGGTCAGTGTAGATCGGATTCAGGATTCGCTGGGCCAGGCGGGCGATCCTTTCCCCTTCAAGCTTGAAAATTTGCTCCATGAACTTGATGATCGTGTTCTTCCGGTTCTCGCTTTGGGTCATGATCTGGTTCACGGTCATGCTGATCCCGCCTTTGGGGGACTTGCCGATCTGGAAGACTACATTGAAGGCCATTAGATCACCGTACTTCCCTTTACCCAGGCCGCCTTGCAGCGGGCTTCCAATTCGTCCAGGTGTTCCTGGGCCCAGGTGGTGAAGCCCAAGACGCCGGTTTCATCCTTGGTCTGGAAAACGGCTGACCCGGCGTAGTAGTAGCCGACGCCCTGGCTCAGGTGGCGCATTCCCGCCAGGTCCAGCTTCAGGGCCGGGGGAAGGACCAAGGGCCCGCCGCCCGGCCAGAAAATTTCCTGCCATTCGTCCAGCCGGTCCCCGTAGGGACCAGGCCGGTAGAGGATTTCCAGGACTCCCCCGTCAGTGGCCCAAATGGCGATGGGGTCTGACCCTTCATCACCGAATTCTGATTCAATAAAGAACAGAATGTCTTGCTTGATCTCCATGATCTCCCTAAATCCTTTTGCCCAAGGTGAAGCCGCCCACGATTTGCTCCCAGTAGCCTGGATTCAGGTCCCTGAACTCATGCCAGGCTTCCATGATCTCCAGTTCCCGTTCATCGTCTTCGATCTCGCACAGGGTGAACTCTTCCCCGTCGGCATTCAGGACCTTCAGGGCGTTGGAAAAAGGTGTGCCATCGGTGTTCAGGAACTGGGTCCAGACCACCGGCTGCATGACATGGGCGTGTTGGGGCCCATTCCCGAAGGGCTCAATCAGAAGCAAGCTGGCAATGGCCCCGTCTGCCATGGGCTCAAAGGTCACCACTTCGCTGATCAGGACCGGGACCTTCCATTCGGCCTTGCTTAGAAACATGCCCATACCCGACATATCGTTCAACTGCCGGGCAAGCTCACTTGGTGAGGTGCTTAAGCGGGTTTTTGGTGTCCAGGTCATAGGAACGCGGCCTTTCCATAAATTCGTGTTTGGTCATGATCACGTCTTCGATGGAGCGGCCATCAGTAACGTGGGTGATCCCGTGCTTTTTAAAAACGTCCAGGGCTTCCTGGCGCTGGGTTGCGCTCCCCACAAAAATAGCTTCGACGTCATCCAGCAAATTCAGAGCGTGTTTGAAGGTGGTTTCGTTGCTGTTGTGCTGGCTATTCGCCAAGGTGCGCCATTGGGTGGGCAGCGTCTGCCGGTGCTTCCTGACCACGTCCAGGTTGCCAGACCGCCCGCCCACGTCCCCGTAATGGTCACTAAGCGACGGGAAGCTATCCAGGCGTAAGGCCGCCGTGGCCTTGAAGACTAGGTGGGGCTCGTCATACTGATACCCCGGCTTGCCGCAAGTCTCGCGGGTCCTGACCCTAGTGAAGACATAGGCCGCGCCGCCTGACTCCAGGTCCTGGGCCGGGCTCATACCCTTGGGGCCCACGCCGCGCCGGGCCTTGTCCAGGGTGGAGATCAGGCTACCGCCGCTATTCAGGATTATGTCCAACGCTTCAGGAACGGTCCCGCTATGCAGGTGGTGAACCAGGACGTATTTATCGGCCAGGCCCTTGATCTGGGCCGGGGTCAGGTCGAAGCGGCCCACGTTGCGGGGACCGTTGCCCAAGGCCGTCCCGAAGCCGTTCGGCTGATACAGGGGGTTGCCGTCGGTCTTAATTCCATGCTCTGCCAGAAGCCATTCCTTGATCGCCTTGACCTTGGCTCCGGGGTCCAGGGTTTGATCGCCCCAGACTTGGGCATAGCCAGGTTCCCGGTCGATGTTCCTGTAATAGGCCTGCTTTTGCAGGTACAACAGTTCAACATAGTCAGGATGGGCCTTGGCCATATCGACCCCAAGCTTGCCTAGGCGGGTGAAAGCCTCTTCGATCATGGCCGGGGTAAGGGCCTTCCCCTTGGGCATAGTCAGGTTGGTGTCTCCCCTCATAGCAAACTGGGCATTGGTCCAGGTTTCCGGGAAGGTCCCGTGGGGCTGATAAGTGATCTTCATCCCGTCGGGGTAGGTCAGGACGTATTCCTTCATATGCTCAAAATACCTTAGCTCAGAATCCCCGCCGTCGGTATGCTTCAAATAGCCCTTTTCCAGTTTCTTGTTATCCACCCGGACTTGCTTGATCTCCACAGTAAAGCCGCCAGATGCTTCGATTTCTGCCTGTAGCTTGGCCGCCGCGACTGCCTTTTCTGCCGCCGTGGGCGGCTTGACCGCTTCCTTGTACTGGTTTACCTGGGGAATCTGGGGGTGGGGCGCATCCTTCACGCTATGGGCCGCCAGCGTGTCCAGAATGTCCAGATAGGCCTTGGCCATTTTCTTATGGGCCGCCGTCCCAGTCTCCAAAAGGCTCAGGAGCGAAGCCTTCATGGTCAGGGCCTGGGAAAGCTTGCTAGGACTGTACTCCCAGTCACCCTTGGCGTTGTGGTAGTTGACTGTCTTAATCGCGGGAAGAATGTCGGCCCAGTAGACATCACCGGCCAGGGGCTTGGCCCCAGTCGTGGCTTGCTTGGGGGCTTCCACGAACTTGGCCTTGGCCTTGATGATCTCTTCCATCCGCAACCCGGCCTTTTCATTCAGCTTGAAGTGAAGCTTGCCGATCGGTTCACCAGCCGGGCCAATTTCTTGCCAGGCCAGGACCTGAAGGTCTTCGATATCCCCCTTGTCCCGGCGCAGGGTGTAGCCGTTGGACCTGGATTCCACGATCTTAGCCACTATGGCCGCGTCAACGTCCTCCACCACGATCTTTTTGTTTTGGGTCGCTTTCTTGGCCGCCTTGGTGACCGGGGCCTTGGCCGGGGTCGCAGCCACAATCCTGGCTTCGATATCAGCGAAGGTGAAGTCAGGGCCATAGACGTCCTTCAGCATGACTTCAAAGTCGTGCCTGACAGTCGCCTGGCGCTTCAGGAGCATCTTGTAAGCCTTGGCCGCGTCCATGCCCGTCTGGGCCGCCCGCGCTTCAACGTAGGGCTGGGCCGCCGCCACGATCTCTTCGGCGGTCATGGCTTCCAGGCGCTTGATCGCGTCCAGGGTGGCCTTGGGGTCGGGGTGAATCAGCTTGGCCTTGGCCGCCTGGTAGACCTTCCAGTAAACGCTACCGCCCTTGGCGATGGGGTCAAAGCTCTTGCCCAGGACTTCGTTCCCGTCAAACCAGAACTTGCCCGCGTTGCCCTTGTCGATAGGGACCAGGGTGGCTTTCTTGCCGGTGCCCTTGAAGAAAAACTGGGCCCCGTGGGTGTCATGGTTTCCAATGAACCAGTCCACAACGTGTTCGGCCATTAGCTGGTCCAAGACCGGCTTAGGAATCTTGGTCAGGCTGTTGACGCCCTTCAGGCCTTCGATCCAGGGCTGAACACTACCCAGGCCCAGGCCGCCAACCGTGACCACCTTGGCCGGGACGGCCACAGTCGGGTTGACCTTGGCCGCGATGGTCGCGGCGAAGGCATCAGCGTAGGCCAGGAAGGATTCCCCCGCCGCCGGGGGCTTGAACAGGTACTTCCCGCCGTCGGGACCCGTGACATAATACTTCGTATGATAGCCCGTCAACCCAGCCTTGACCGGGCTGGTGTAGGCGTCGGGCAGAACAGGGGCCACGGGGGCCTGAGCCGCCACAGGAGCGGCTTTTGGCTCCGGGGTGGGCACCGGGGCCGGTGCGGGCTTGGGGGCCTTTACGGCCCCGATGACGGTGTTCTTTACCGAAGGGATTTCAGCCCCAGGGGCCTTAAAAGCTAGGGCCGCGCCCTCGAAAGATTCAGGGGTAAGCCCAATTTTCATTTCCCCCCAGGCGGCCTTAAGCGCCGTCTGAGATAAACCGGGGTGGGCCAGGGCATACGCCTTCATGAAGGCGTCCCCGACGTACTTGTTGACGTCGCCAATCGCAACAGACCCCTGGTCGTAAAGCTTGGCGGCGTTGGTCGCTACCTTGGCCATTTCATCCCAGGCGGCCAACTCTGCCGGGGACTTGCCGACTGCCTTGGCCGGTGCGGGCTCAGGGGCCGGGGCGGCCAAGGCCGCTTTCTTGTTCGCCAGGACCTGGGCCAGGACCTTTTCCAGGTTCTGGCCCGCCTGCATGGGCTTGGCCTTGACAGAGGCGAACCAGGCCGCCGCCTGGGCATCGGTCATCTTCAGGGCCGTCTTGGCCACAAGCATGACGTCAGCCTTGACCGCGTCCAGGGCGTTGCCGTAGGTCGTGGTTTTGATCTTCAGCTTGAAGTCGGTAACGGCCTTCGCCATGGTCCCGTCGGGGTCCTTGATCTTGGCTTCCAGGAAGGCATCCTTTTTAACCTGGGCCGCCGCCTGCATTTTCTCGATCTGAGGGGCCAGGGCCGCCGCCGTGGCGTCCCCCTTGGCTTTGGCCTTGGCTTTGGCCTCTGCCTTGCCCGCCTTCAGCCAGTCAGCCATAAGCTTGGCGTCTGCCTTGGCTTTGGCCTTGGCCGCCGCGTCAGCCTCTGCCTTGGCTTGGGCCTGAGCCTTGGCCGCCGCGTCAGCCTCTGCCTTGATCAGAGCCGCCGCCGCGTCAGCGCCTGCCGCTTTCTTTGCCGCTTTCTTTGCCGCCTGCTTGGCCTTGCTCTCTTCCCATAAGTCCTTGATCTTGGTCACAATCTTAGCCTGATCAGCTTTGCTTTCGGCCAGGTAGTGGGCCACGATATCGGCCTTAGTCGTGTAGCTCTTGGCCGCACTGGGAAGGCCACTGGCCTTCAGGAAAACCGGCATCAGGTCCTTGGCCGTGACCCCGGCGGTAACCGCCTTTTGGAAGTCAGCGGCCAGGGTTTTGATCTGGCCTTTCAGGATCAGGTGGGACTGGGCCGTCAGGGTCCCGCTATTCAGGAGCGCTTGGGCCGTCCCCATGGCCATGGACAATTCAGCCGCCGCGCCCAGGGCGCTGAACAGCTTGTCCCCGCCCGCCCCCTTCAACTCTGCCGCCGCCTTGAACGGGTCGAAGGTGGCCACCTTGGCGCTGACCGTGATCAGGTCCATGGCGCTGTCGAGGAATTTAGTTTCCCCGGCCAGGGCCTTGCCCAGGGCGAGGTGACTCATGGCCTCTAGTGCAACCGGATCACCGCCCAGCTTTTCGGCCACGGCCTTGGCCTTTTCGGCCTTGGTTAGGGACCCGACCCAGTTGTCCTTGGTGAAGGGCGGGACCTTGGCGTCCAGATCGGCCACCGCCGCCTTGCTGATTAGGGGCTCGTTCTGGGCCAGCTTGGCCTTCACGCTTTGGACCTGGGCCGCCGCGTCGATGACCGCCTTGTAGGTGTCCAGTTGGCCGTTGACCACCTTGTTCAGGTCGGCCACGTCCTTGGCCAGGAGATCACGCCAGGCCAAGGCTTCCTTGGCCGCGCTGACCTTGGCCGCCAGGGCGCCGGGATCGACGGCCATGGCTAGGTCCTTCAGGCCCTTCATGCTCAGATAGGTATGCTGATCAGTCGCACCATTCAGTTCTAGGGCGCTGTAGGCGTGGGTCTGGAGCGTCGCACGGGGCAAGTCGGCCACCAGGTCCTGGTACTTCATGGCGTGGGACGTCCAGCCGCCGGTCAGGTCATTCAGTTCGGCGTCGGTAATCAGGCCCAGGCCATGGGCCTTTTTGATCTTGGCATGAACGTCCATAAGCTGGGCCTGGCTCATGAACGTGGCTCCGGGGGAAAGCGCCACGTTCTGGATCATGGCCTGAAGCTCCCCAAAGGCGTCACCTTGGGAAAGCTGCTTTTCCAGGCCTTCCCAGTCAAGGGGCCGGTAAATGTAATTGACGAAACACCGGCAATTCGGGTGGAAGGGCATCTTGGCCATGATCACGCGGGCGTCGGGGCCCTTGCCCCGTTTCTTGGTCCTGTCGTGGTAGTAGTAGGCCCCGGCCTTGGGCTGGCAGATACCAGGGCAGGCCCCGCCGCCGAAGTTGACCCTGATCCCAATCACGTCCTTGTCATTGTCGGTATATTGCTTATGGGTGATCGTCCTCATGCGGGAAAGCTCAGTCCTGACCAGCCGGGCGGCCTTGGCCGCCGCGCCGGTAGACCCGTACTTGCCCATATTGTTGCCCCAGGGCTCACCAGCCGCCCCGTATTCGCCCCTGACCTTGTTTGCGATCTCCTGCCAGGGGGAACGCTGGACGACGCCCAGCTTGATATGCTGCTCACAGGCGCTGACCATGGCGTGGCCGTAGCTATTGATCGTACTGGCCGCCACTTCCTTGATCAGGGCGATATCCCGAAGGTAGGACGCTTCCCCGGTAGACTGGAACATAGCAAAGCTGGCTTCGCTATGGGCCATGTCTTGGACTTCGGCCTTGCTCATGGTGGCGGCCTGGTCGATCATGTCCACCACGGCCTTCCCGATCGCCTTGTTCATCTTGGCCACTTCGGCGTTCAGGTGTTCCAGGAGCGACTTCAGGCGAAGCTGGGTAGCCGGGCCCACCGGCTTACCCGTTGCCTGTTTAGCAAGGACCTGGGCCAGTTCAGCCTGGATTCCTTTAAACCCGGCTTCATAGTAGGCCTTGACCTTTTCAACTTCGGCGTTCGACCACTTGTTGTAGTCAACCGCGTCAGGGGGCTGATCACTTAGCTTCGGTACTTGCGCCATGGCTGGTTACTTCGCCGCCGGGGGCTGGACCGCCGGGGGCTCCGATCCAGGGGTTTCGGCGTCCAGCTTGGCCCGGACTTCCTTGTAAATCCGATCAGCCGAAGAGGCCATGGCGTCGTCCTGGTTTTCGGCAGACCAGGCTTCCAGTTCCTTGGCGATCTTGGCCAGGTCGTCAGGCTTGGCGTCAGAAAGGATCGCCGCCGTCAAGCGCTTGTAAAACTCCAGGTGGAAGGACTTGCTGGGCAGGCTCAGGGCCTGGACGCTGACGGCCTCTTCAAGCTGTTCAGCGATCCGGTCAGCTTCAAACTTCCGGTTATAGGTGGCCATGGCGTTTTCAGGCAAGGTTTGCTTCAGGCCCTTGGCCACGAAAGCCCAAACCCGGTTTTCGGCGTCTTCAAAGTTGGCGGCCTTGTCGGCCAGGGTGCCCACGAACTCTTCCCGGTCCATCTTTTTCTTGTCAGCTGATTCGACCTGGGAAGTTTCCTTTTGCTCGGACACCTGCTTTAGGGCCAGGCGCAGGATATGCTGGACCAGTCCGTTGCAGGATCGCCTGATTGCCTCAATGGCGTCAGCGCTCTGTTGCAGGTATTCAGCCCGGTCTTCCGGGTCCAGGCCCACGGCCCTGACCTGGCCCAGGCCCAGTTTGGTAACCACGGCCTTGCTGAAGATGAACAGGACCGGGATACCAGCCCAGTATTCAGCTTCATCCAATAGACTCAGCTTGTTGAACAGCTTGGAAGCCAGCGGGGCAATATCCTTGATCGCGCTGGCCCCATCCATGTCCCCCCGCTTCACGTTGAAAAAGGGGACCAGGGGGACTTCGCCAAAGCCGTGGGGCCCCTCTTCGGTCTTGACGGGGTTGCCTTCGGCGTCGTTCACCCAGACTTCCCACCGGTCACGATAGATGACCTTGAACTGGGTGGCTTCCTTGCGCTTGGTGAAGGGGACGTCTTCCCCGCCTTCGGGGATCAGTAGGTCTTCCTTCAAGACAACCCAGTTGAACTTCCCCATTCGGGCGGGGTCCTTGGTTTCGATCGACCAGTCCACCACTTGCTGGGGACCGTAGGGGACCAGGTAGGGCCGTAGGTTCAGGCTCATTTCATCGGCCTTGGTCAGGACGCGGGCCCCTTGGGGAATCCGGGGCATGTCCACCAGGACAAAGCTGATCCCCTCCACCATGGAGTCGGTGGCGGTACGCTTGAAAAAGGTGTCAGCGTCGGTGCCCCGGTTGTCCACGTTGGTAAACAAGTCCTGAATAGGCTTGGGGAAGCCCGCCCGTGAAGGCTCTTTTTGCCACAGGTGGGTTATGTAGATGCTGATCACCATTTCGGGAAAGTTGCGGTAATCAATCGCCCTATCCTTACGGGACTTGAAGCCGTCGTCAGACTCAGAGGGGTGGCGCTGAAGGTAGCCCTTGGTGGCGAAGTGCCGCCCGCCCTCATAGTGATCCCGCAAGAATTTCCAATCCCCAAGCCGGGCGTCGTAAAGGGGATGACAGATGCTGGTGCTTTTTTTGTTCGCCATGATGTTTTTGTGCCTTACTGGATGGTGACAGCGGTCATGCCGTCGCCATCGTCAGCCAGTTCCACGACGTTCAGCCGGTCCCTGACGTAAAATCCATTGGTCAGTTGGGTGCCCAGGGCTTCAGCGGCCACGGCTACCATGTCGGTCATGGCCGCCTCAGAATCGCCCAAGGCCTTGGCCAGTGAGTTGATCGCCGAATGAATCCCGCGCTGCTGATTCGCGTGGTCCACAAGCTGGGCCAGCCATTCAGCGTCACGGGGATCGTTGGGATCACAAATGATCATGTTGCCGTCTAGCCGCATTGCTCTGACTCCTAGTAAGTTGTGCCACCGTAGCTGCTTGGGTCCCGGACTTCCTTGGCGGCGTAAACCATATTCAGGGCGCTATCCACAAAGTCGTCATGACACTTGCGATCGTTGCCCGTGGGGTGGTGGTAGACGGTGAAGTTGCCTTTGCGCTCGACCTCACAGTCAAGGCACTGTTCGTGGAACCGGCGAAGGTCGGGGTCTTTTAGGGGGTTGCCTTCTGGGTAGAAAAGCCGCCCATTGATAGATTCGGCCTGGCCCAGCTTCATCAGCTTGTCCTTGCTGGACAGGCTATAGACCAGGCCGTGAAGGGACCGGCGGGGAAGCCGCCGGTAAAGCATGTCCATGACTGGATCGCCCACGCCGGTCTGATCGACCACGATAGACCCAAGGCCCACGGCCTTGATCGCGCTGGCCACGGCGTCACACTGGTCTTCGTAGTCCATGCCCTCCAGGTAGACCCAGTCAATGACCCTGATATGGTTGTCCCACTCTTCGCCCATGGTCAGGACCGTGGCGTCTTGAACCTTGGCCAGGTCCAGGCCGTAGACTTTGCGCCTGCCTTTAGTGAATTCGCCGCGCTGGAAATGGGGCCGCCCGGCCTGGCCGTCGGCGATCATCTTGTCCCAGACTTCAGGCGTGAACAACATGCCGTATCTGAATAGCCACTCCAGGAGATAAGCCATTCTGAATTCATCGGAAAAGGCCCCTAGGCGCTCCCGCTCCTGAAGGACCTTGATCCGGTAGTTGTCATTCGCCTCACAGCCCCACCGCCAGTCATATTCCCCATGGTTATGGGGCTTGTTGCGCTTGTTGAACTGGATCGACTCAAAAAAGCTTCCCCGCTTGACGCTGGCCGTCCCCACCTTGACGATGGTCCCGTTCGTGGACGCGACCATGGGGTGAAGGCTCTTATAAACGACAAACTGACTAAGCTCCTGGGCCTCTTCCATATGCAGATAGTGGAAGGTTTCGCCCTCCACAAATGCCGACTCCGAACCACTCATGGCCTGGGCCCGCGACCCGTTGCTTAGAAGCAATTCAGAGTTGTTACTGACTTCGATGTAGACCCGCATTCGGCGAAGGTGCCGGGCCAGGTAACCCTGGTGACTTCTGCCCAGGGCGGTCCTGATCCGCTTGAAGGGAATCCGGGCCAGGTCCAACTTGGGGGCCACGAAGCCGACCCAAAACCCGTCTTTGTATTGAATCAGCTTAGGGAAGAGCCTGGACCAGTGGGGATCGACGGCCATGGAAGGCAAAAGGACCATGCAGGTGATAATGATGCATTTGCCCAACTCCGTTTTGCCGATCTGGCGGGCCCAGAGTTGGGTGATCTCTTCGCCCCTGACCAGGAGGATAGAGGCAAAAATCTTATAGGCTTCAATTAGCTGGTATTTTCGCAGTTCGATACGATTAAGAGCCTGAAGCTCTTCAACCATGTACTTGATCGCCCTATTAAGGTCCATTGGGGTCATATGGCCGGGCCCTCGCTGGTGTCATTCCCATTGCATCATGCTGATTCGGGCCTTTTCATCGGCCAGCCCCTCCCTGACTGCCGCGAAATAGGCGTGAAATGCTTTCATGCGGCATTCGGGCGCTGGACAGGGGTCCTTTACGCAACCCTTGCAGCCTGGCCCCATGACCTTGAAAATGACCGCGTCCCGTAAATCGCCGGGGCGGGGCCTGCTACCGAAAGCCCGATCGCCTAGTTGCGTTTCAGCCAAGGTGCCATATCCCTTCGGTTGCATGAAGTGCTAACTGTAATGTAAGGCCGTAACATGGCCCAGGTCAACACAAATGCCGATCTGGGGTCTTCACAATAGATAACCCCGGCGCGTCGTGCCCTGTTTGAAGGACCACCCTTCCAGGATTGGCGGCCTACCCCCCATGTTGACAAAGGGGCCGCCCACGACGCGCCGGGGTGAATTGGTGCCCAGGTCCCTGGGCATAAGCTGGAGCCGGGGCCAGCCCTTCCGGGCTGGACGGGGTGATCAGTTCCCGCTTGTTCCCGGCATAACTACTTTCTGCATGATCCAGAGCCTGATCGGCAGGGCCCAGTATTCGATCACCTCTTCAACTCTGGCTATATAGGCCGCGTCCTTGCCCACCGGATCATCCACGATCAGGACGATCCCAGGGATCAAGCCAGACTTGGCCGCATAGGACAGAGCCTGGCCTATCGCTTCGGCCCACTTGTGGCCCCAGTCGAATTCGATCGCGTGGGTTGCCGTCTTGCAGTCGCAACGGGACCGGTCAGGGAAGATGAATTCCCTAACGCCACCGGCCTGGTCACACCACGCCTTTTGATAGAACGCCTCATTGTGCTTGACCACAGGAGCCGGAGTTTCCCCGACCATGCCCCAGTCTTCCCCGGCCCAGCCCAACGCCGGGGCGGCCAGGATCACGGCCATGACTGCAATCAGGATCAGGCGCTTCATATGGCTACAGGTCCTTTCGTATATCGCCAAATATTTCAGGCATTTCACTGGCCCAGTCCTTGAGCAGGGGCAACATGAGCGCCCGCATATCAGGGTGGGCGGCCTTGGACGTCCTGAGCCACAGGACGTGACGCCATTCCCGCAAGTTAGCGGTCATGACGATCTCAGTCTTCAGGCAGTTGGGCAGGATTGACCGGGCGTCCTGGGGAGCCCAGCCGCCGTCCACCAGGGCCAAATAGGTGGCTTCGATCTGGAGCATCAGGGAAAGCCAGGTCATGTCATCGATGGAGTAAAGCCCGTCTGGGAGATCGATCCTTGAACTGTACTGGCCGGGGGATACCCCCACCTTGTGGGGGATCACGAAGGTCAACTGATTGCCGAACTTGTCCTGGGCATAGTTACAGTAGCGGGTCGATTCCTGGGAATAGGCGGCCAGCCGGTGGCGAACCAGTTCGTGGGTCACACCCCGGTCACAGGTGAACCTGACCGTTACGTTGGCGTGTTCAAGGACAGAATGATGCCCAGAGTCCACCAGGTGCTTCACAAAGCGACGTGGCATAAGGGCCGTTGCCCTGGGCTCACTCTTGTAGCAGGTGCGCCCAGCGGCTTCTATGGCCCGGTACATGCCGACGGCGTCAACCTCTCCCACAGGGTCAAGGGGCGATTCGATCGTATGATTGGAGTTGACTAAAATCATGCTCTTTTCCTTTTGATCGGGCTGGTCGATACCATGACCCTGTCTCTCTTCCACTTGTGGATGAAAAATGCGAGATCATCCACCAGTGCCTTCAGGGCCGGGAACAAAGCCCCCATAATCGGTCCGGTCATGCTTCACGCCTTTTGATTGGGCTGGTCATCCTGCCCAGACCGTCACGGGCTTTAATTGCTTCCCGATTGCCCTGGATGGTGGCCAGGCGTTCGCCCCGTAAGGCGGCCCAGGCGGCTGACTCTCGCTCTGTCTTTTCCTTGGCCACCTTGGCCCGCCTGTCATGGTCCTTCCATATCAGGTAGGCCACGATCAGGATGATCGAAGGGATGATCATTCCACGGGCTCCCAGGGGCAACCGCCGCAAAAGCCCAGGCCTTGATACGGGGGGACATGGGGGCAATCAGGGCCACAGGTAGAGCCGTCCACGTCCACCAGGGACGGCTGGGCCACCTCTGACACGACGTAAGGGCAGGAGTCGCAGCCTTCGCGGGGCTCCCCGCCGAACTCCATGGCCGCACAGGGGCAGTCCTTGGCCAGGGCTTCAGCTTCGGCCAGGGCTTCAGCTTCAGCCTTGGCTTCGGCTTCCTGCTGGACCTGGGCTACCGCTTCCTTCAGGCTATCCATTAGCTCTCCCATTAACTGACACAGTTTGACCCGCACCAAACGAAGCTCCACTTCACGCTCCCTGGCCATTGCCACGACTGCCGCTTCCCGCCTCCACTTACGGTCAAGCAAGAGGAACAGCCCCACGATGATCGCCAACACGATGATCCCACTTATCATTTTGATCCCCTTATAAAGTCTTTGATGATTTGATACGCGATCCAGCCGATGACCAGCCCAGCCAGGGCGATCCCGATCAGCCACCCAAACAAGTAGAGGATGACCCCGGCCAGGATGACCCCGGCCACCCCGGCCAGGATCAGGATGGTAAGCCCAGCCCTCCGGGCTACCACCACCACCACATTGGCCAAGGCGGCCAGGAGCCGCCCGGCGTCTTTAGCCAGTGAAGGCATAGTTGACCGCCGAAGCCAGGCGCTTGTACCAAGGGGCCTGGGCCTGGGCCGGGGACACCATGTCAGGGGCCTGGGGCAAGCTCACGGGGGCCACCATAACTTCCCCTTCATGGGAAGTCAGGACCAAGTCACCCCGGTCCATGCCCTTCAGGATATGGGCGACCATGGCCCGCTGGATATCAGAGGCGGGGACCCCCATGTCCTGGGCTTGCCCGGTCAGCCGGTTATAGGCCTCTTCCGGGATCGTCCCGCCGAACATCTTCCGGCCCAGCCTGGCCATGCTTTCGGCGCTCCGAATCGTCCCGGCCTTGGTCACGCACTGGGGCGAACAATAAAGGGTCCTGGAGGTGGCGGGGACGAACATCGTCCCGCAGATCGCGCAAGGCTTTTGCAGAGCCTTCAGCTTTTCTTTCTCTTCCTGAAGCTTTTTGGTCAAGGCGTCCACCTTCCCCTTTTGCTGGTGAGCGCCCCGGCAAGACCGGCACAGGTAGCCGTCCTTCGCCACTTCCACGACCCCGCAGTCGGCGCAGTAG
>Ga0180016_100091_pt1 | contig 39737 bp, 53 predicted proteins | sample KR46_M_MetaG_FD_129673 | JGI IMG/M metagenome (GOLD analysis project Ga0180016, IMG submission 129673) | Groundwater microbial communities from the Olkiluoto Island deep subsurface site, Finland - KR46_M_MetaG | ecosystem: Environmental > Aquatic > Deep subsurface > Groundwater | place: Finland... | reverse complement strand
GGGGGGAAAGGGGGGCCAGGGGCTTGGCCGGGGGCTGGCCTTCCCGGCGGGCCAGGGCGGCACAAGAGGAACACCGGCCCTCTACGGTAACCAGGAGCTTCATGCAGTCGGGACAGGTCTTATGCCGAATCTGGTCAACGTCCACCAGGAAGGCGTTGGGCTGGCCGGGGATCGGGTGCTTGGTCAGAAATTTGCCTTGCAAGCCCCATTCGATCACCCGTTCACTGATACCGGTCAAGCGGGCCGCTCTGGGGACACTTTGAAGGTTCATTCTACAATCTCCATTGAAGTGATTGGTTACTGTAATTATACCGGAATCAGAATTAACCTATCCGAACGGGGGCGGGCTGGTCTTCTGATAGACGATAAAAAAGCTGTATTCGTCATTTTCGTCATGCTCAGAACAGACCCTCAACCGGGCGTCCCTGAATTGGCGCATCACCTGCAAAACGTCCTCTGGCAGGAAGTCCCTGAAATGGCCGGGGTTGGCCCCCGGCTGGCCCACGTTCGGGTAAAACCACTTATGGGGTAGATACAGGATCAGGTGGCCGCCCTGCTTGACCATGCCCCACCAGTTGGCCAGAGCCGCCTTCCATTCAGGCAAGTCTTCCAGAGCGTGGCTGCTGAAGACCCAGTCCATGTCCCTGAGGGGCAGGGGACCGCTTATGTCCCTGGCATAGGTGGCCCCGTGGGAAGGGTCATGATCCACAGTCACGGCCCAGGGAAGGATCGCCTGGGGCCCACACCCCAGGTCCACGCCCTTACCGGCAGTCAGGAAGGGCATGGCCCTTCCCATGCATTTGTTCACCTCTGGCCTGAACGGGGCCTTCATATCCCAAGTCATGCTAAAACCTCCTGGCCGAAACGATACGCATCCCGTTGCCGTATTGGGGCTGAAAGTAGAGCGCCCCGCTTGTGTGGATTACCAATTCAGGCTCCCCGCCCTGGGGGACGTTGACGTTCATGGTCACGATCTGTTCACCGATTGGGCTGATAGGAGTGCCCAGGCTGACCACCACCCGTTCAGAGGGCAGCGGCGAAAGGTGCCTGACGTCCAAGGGGTCCCGGCCATAGGTGGCCAGGTCAGCGAATATCCGGGTTTCGCCCTTACCGGCCATGGTGTCGGCCAGCTTGTTGTAAGCCTCTTGGGCCGCGTACAGGAAGCCCTCCAGGCGGGTGATCTTTTCTTGAGCCCACTTAGGGAGTTTGGCCGGGTCCCCTTCACGCCCCTTCACGCCGCCACCCCGTTCGCCACGGCCACCCTGGCCGCCAGTATGATTAAGGTGCTTTCCCAGTCAGTGAAGTGAAGGCCCCGATCATCGATATAGGCAAAAGACGGCTGCTTGATATCGGTCACATAGTCGAAGGTGATCCCGTGCTTGCGAAGGAAGGTCCTGACTTCATGGGCCTGGCCTTCGCCTACCCGGCAGGTGTTGACGCATATGTCAAAGCCCATGACTTTAAGCTGGGCCATGGCTTCCTTGGCCCCTGGCATGGGGCCGTCGTAGATCGTCCCGTCCATCCAGCCCTTGCTGTACTTGTGAAGGACGCCGTCAAAATCAACCGATATCGTCTTGGGCACTGTCTTTTCTCCCTTTGTCCCCTGGGCATCCCAGGGGCAAGTCTCACAGGTATAAATCTGCTGCCCTGCCACCCTGGCGTTGGTGTAAGGGCAATCCCGGCCACAGACCCAGGGCCTGGGCTTCGGCTTCGCCACAGCCACGTCAGGCGACTTCCGGGCCCTGACTGGTGTCAGGGGGCGGGTCTTCGGTGGCGGGCCTCATAACGGGAATGGGGCTGTCAGGTAGGTAGGTAGGCCACTGGGGCCGCCAGATCGCGGCGAACTCCCGGCGAAGCCGGTCAGCCCCTTCCATGATCTCGGCGATATGGTTCGCCAGGGTGGCCGGGGACTCTATCACGTCCTGGCATTCATCCGAAAGGTGTTGGGCGGCCTTGGTGATATCCTTCACCGCCCGGCTGGCCTCTTGGGCCAACCGCTGGGCCAGTTCCTGATCGATCGGGGTCTGATTCATTTTGACGTCCTCTTGCTGATTGCTTTCTTCAGGTCAATCAGGACCAACTTGGCCGTGATCAGGAATATCCTGGCCCAGCGGGGGATCACCTAGGCGACCCGTAGGCCGTCGGCGGCCACCTGCTGTAGGTCGAAGCTCGACCACCCGGCGGGCAGTTTCTTCACCCGGCGAAACCAGGCCAGGCCCTTCATGCCAGCTTTGGCAGGCGGGTCCACCGGGGCCAGGATGCCCGCCACCTGGGCCGCCCGGATATACTTGGCTTCTGCCAGGTTGCCGCTGATCGCTTGCTTGGCGGTGGGCCAGTCAGAAGTGGAATGTCTCTTGATCACCATGGCGACCAGGTCTTCACGGGTATACTTGCGCCGCCCGTCCAGATTGTTGATAACCTGGCGAAATGCCTCCCAAATGCTGATTTTCTTTTTCATGCAGACCCTTTCTATTCGGTCAGTTTGGCTTTCAGTCTGAAGGCCGCGCGATCAATGCCCATGGCGGCGAACACGTTCCCCTGGGCCCGGTTAAGCGCGGATTCGGCTTCCAATTCGAATTTGGCGGTTACGGCGGCGAATTCCTTCCCCAACATGAAGGCCGCCGTCACGTCGTCCCAGGTGGGTTGACGCTGGTCTTGACCGCCACAGCCACCGCCCTGGCCAATGTGGTGGGCTGGGATGCTAATCCCGCCACGTCCTTCGTGACCCCGGATTCCCCCGTCACCACTGTCCACCCCGGAGTACCCCGGTTCACCAGCGGCCCCGGCCTGCCCGCTTTCCTGGCACATATCAGGCCGCCTTTCTGGCAAAGGCAGGGCCGCCCCGGCCCTGCTTGTAGGCCAGGCCCCTGCCGCCGCGCCACTTGGACGCCTGGCGCTTGGTGGCCTGTATCCCGACCCGACTACAGGCCCGATTGAATGCCCCGTCTTTTTCTGCGAACTCCCGATTGGTCACTTGTTCCCCTTGCTGAAGTTAGTGGTTACTGTAATTATACCGGATCGGTGAAAAACATCACCCCAATCAGGAACCAGGCCGTAGCTATGGCCGCCCACAGGATGCCCAGGCCGAAACCAATCATCCTAAATTGCCCCCAGAGGCCCAGGGCGTCCCACCGGCCAACCAACACGTCAACGAACGCGAACAGGAAGATGATCAGGGACGTCAGGGCCCAGGCCGCTACCACGAACTTGATAACGCTCTTCATGATCTCCCCTAGATAACGCCCAGTAGGCGAAGGCCCACCAGGCACAGGATTATGATGGTGATCAGGACACCAGTCAGGAAGGCCCCGGCCCAGAACCGGCCCCAGGCGGTCATGTCTTCCCATTGGTTGGCCAGCCCCGCACCGCCTGTGATGCCCAGGAACACCTGGCAGGCCAAGGCCAGGGCCACGATAGCCAGGCCGATCCAGACCAGGACGCCTATGTTTATGGTTATGACCCCGGCGGGGGCCGGGGCTAGGGCGGTCAAGGGGCTCATTTCCTCGCCTCCATGTTGGGGCATTGGATCGGGGTGATCCGGTAGGTCCCGCCCAGGGTTATGTTCCCCATGCCGTTGCTGAAGGAAATCCGGTTGGCCCGGTAGCCATAATGAAAGTCAGCCACGACCCAGGTGGTGCATTGCCCACCCATGTCCTGCTGAATCCGATAGCAGATTGACCGGCTTGTGGTTGCGCCGTCAGCTACCAGATCAGAGTCATTACAGCCGGTCAGGGCTACCAGGGCGGCCAGAATCGCCCCACCCAGGATCGCCCACAGGACCCACTGAAGGACTCTCATGCACCGGGCCCGCCTCATGCTGCCAGCCTCCCGGTCTTCGGCTTCCAGTCGGTCCCGGCCTCTTCCAGGGTCATCACGAATACCCCGCTGGGCATGATCCCGCCCTTGGTGATCTCGCAGTATTCGATCACGGCCATTTGGCCCACCAGGGCCTGGCCCTGGGCCCAGTATTCGGCCCGCTTGTCGTCATTGCATTTGAAGGACCCGACGTTGAACTCCTGGCCCAGGTTGTCCCTTACGGTCAGCGCCCCCAGGGTCCCGGCATACTTGCCTTCCCCCTCATGGATCGCCACCACTTCGTACTTGTCCCGGCCCTTGGGCTTCCACTTCATGGCCAGGGTGGTGCGCTTGGGCTCCCACAGGCAGTCAGGACGCCTGAAGACGCCGCCTTCAAAGCCCTGATCAACCCAATCCACCACCTGGTCATTGGCTTGCTGCAAGTCGTAGATCGGGGTGGCGTTGATCCAGACGATATGTTGATGCCGTAGGCCAGTAGCCAGGACGTCGATGATCGCCGCCCGGTCAGCCTGGGGCTGACTGCTGATCACGTCGAAGATGTAGAAGCTTAGGGCCTTGTGGTCCTCATGGAGCGACTTGGTGCGCCCTGACCTGGCCCTGATATCTTCCAGGGGCATACCGTGGCAGTAGGCTTCCCCGTCCAGGGCCAGCTTGCCCATTGCTCCATAGGTGGCCCCCAGGCCCTGCATGGTGGCCTTCAGGTGGGGAAGGCAGTTGACGATCTTGGCCCCGCTACTGAACAAGTCCTGGGCCTGGGGGTCCCAGCGTAGCCGGGTCCCGTTCAGCTTGGGCTGGCCCAGCCAATACCCGGTTTCCTTGATCCCCTTGTCGAACCTCTTCTGGGTGAAGGGGCTCAGTTCCATGATCCCTTCCCTGGCCATTACCCAACCTGCCCTTCGGCTCGACAGGACGGCGTGTTCCCCGCTGCCGCGACCCAGGTGGCCAGGGCGTCGGCGTGTTCTTCATTGGTCACGACGTACACCAGGCATTTGAACTCCCGGTCCCCCAGGCCATAGAAATCGATGAACTCTGACAGGGCGTCAGTCCCTTCGTGCTTGGCGGTCACCGCCCGGCCCAGGTCCCAGGCCAGTTGCTGGACATTCGCGTCCTGGGGGACCAGAGTGTCCTTCACGTTGGAGGGCATGTTCATGGCGATGATCTGGCCGGGGCCGGGAACCTTGCCGGTTACGCCGAAGCCGGGGGCGTCATGCAGGACGGCCATGACCCTGGCCAGTAGCTTGGGATCGGCGACGTGGATGGTCCCTTCCCACGGCTTACCGTCCCCGTCCCGCTTGATCATGGTGTAATAGGCCGCGCTGTATGACTTGGTCCGTTGGCTCAGGGAAGCGAAGGCCGTGTCCTCAGACATGCCCTGTTGCAGGATATACGTCAAACGCTCTGCCTTGCGGGCCCTGACCCTGGCGGTCCTGGCTTCCTTGGCCCAGTATTGAGCCGTCACCACCAAGGCCCGCAATGCGGTCTGATCGGCCTGGGCCAGCCCCCGGAAGCGGTCAACCATTCGGTCATAGGCAAGAAACTGATCGCGGGACGCGGCGAAGGTGGCCATTCGCTTATTCTTGGCTTCCAGGTTGGCGATCCGGCGTTCCTGGTGAAGGACGGTGGCCTTCAGCTTTTTCACCTGCCTGACCCAGTTGACGGCCCGGTCACTGGCCTTTGCAAGCCCCGCTTTCAGGTCCTTGTTCTCTGTCTTCAGGGCGCTGATCTCTAGGTCGGCCCAATCACGGCGGTCCTTGTCCTTGGCCGTCGTAACCCGATAGATACAATGGGCCTCTTCCGCTTCGGCCCGCCATATGGCGGCGCTGCTGATCGCGGCGATCAACTCCCCGCTTCCCCACAATATGACGATGACGACCAGGGTGAAATTTGAGGCCATAGGGGTGGCCCCTATGCTCCAGGCCACCCACCCGTAATAGGCACAGGCGGCCAAGGCGATGACCCCCAGGACGACCAGGGCGATACGATCGGCCCGCATCACTTGCCCACCTCTTCCACCGGCTTGATGCCCATGGCCTTGGCCGCACGGGGGCGCAGCTTCAGCATTTGTTCGGTGATCGCGGCCTTTTCCTTGTCGGTCATGGGCTCCACCAGGGGCTGGAACATTTCCAGGCCGCCCCACAGCTTGCAGACCAGGCCCAGCATGGTATCCATGGCTTCGGCGGCGAATCCCTTGGGGGACAGCTTGGCCCCCTCTTTACCCTTGATCATGATTGCTTGCTCCCTTTTGCGATTAGAATCACTACTTTACGACTGATATGGCGGGCCCCGGACTTGACCATGAGATCGACCCGAAGGGTGCGCCACCTTTTTGACATTCGATCGGCCACTATCCAGCCGCCGTCCTTGGCCCTGGATGGGTAGCCCTTCACAAAAATCTTGTCCCCGAACCTGATCCCCAGAAGGCGTTCCATGGGCCTGCTGACCGCACAGTGGAAGCCGGGCCGGGATCGCTTGCCGCTGGCCGTGATCCAGGGGGTGCTATCGCACTGGGCCGCGACTGGGTTGTAGACGGTGACGTGGGCGGTGGTGGTAGAAACGGGGGTATCACTTCTGACACCCCCTGGATAACTGAATGCAGTCAGGTTGCCCTTGTCCTCTATAAAGGGGAGGCGGGCAACGTCCCGGTTGACCGGCTTGGGGCAAGGCAGATAAACCAAACCACGGGAACCACCAGCCGCGCTTAAAAGTTGGTAGTTGATTGTGGCCAGCCCCAAGCCGGTCAGGGTAAGGACGGCGATCAGGGTCGCCAGTTGAATCAAAGTCGAAATCCTCATTTAGTCGTCAGCCTGCTTATGGTTACAGTTAGCGTTCACTGTAATTATACCGGAATCAGAAAGAGCCTAGGGCCTGGCGCTTGCCAGGCGTCGGGGGAAAGGAGGAAAACCCCTCCAGGCCCTAGGCTGGATTAGTCGGGAACTGGAACCGGGGGCGTTGGGAAGGTGGGAACGTCCAGGCCGGGCGGGGCCGTGGGGTTGAAGTCCTGGGGGCCGTCAGGGAAGACCTTCCTGAAGTCGTCATTCACCTTTTTGGCCACGTCCTCGTCAGCGTCGGCATTCAGGTTCACGTTGACCCGGCGCATATCCTGCTGACCGTAACCACGCGCCTTGCCCTTGGCGGCCAGGAACGTCCTGATCGCGCTGATATCACCGGCGCTGACCTTGGTGATCAGCTTCGACTCTGCCCAGTCCACGGTGGCTTCCTTGGCCTCTTCTATGGCCAGGGCGAAGTCTGGATCTTTTTCAAGCCACCTGTAGTAGGTGGCCCGGCCAATCTGAAGGGCCTGGCAGACCGTGGTCACGATACAACCCTTCAGGGGCATAAGCTGAACGGCCAATTTGCGCTTCCCTCTGAGCCCATGCAGGTCCAGGGGGATATCGGCGTCTATGATCTCTTGATTTAGGCCCTTTACTTCGGCCTGGGTTAGTGGGCGCTGGGGCATTGTCTCACCTGCGTTGATGCTTTCAGATACTGCTTAGGCGGGGTGGCTTAACCAAACCGCTTTCAAGCTGATTAGCGAACTGCCAGTTACGGCAGGTATTGTAGGCTGGGTCATGGACATGCTTGACAGTGCTTGTCCTAGGGTCCAACCCGGTTATTTCTATCTCATATCCATTACTTACAGAGATGGCCACGCCTTGGCGCTCCACTTCGATCCTGTATCCCGGCGCGTGGATGAACGCCAGGTGGAAGTTATCTGACCAGCGGTAGGGACTCGCTACGCCGCACAGGTAGAATGCCTTTGGCGCTGGGAATTCGTCCAGCGAAGTGTCACTGATCTGCAACCTGTTGGGCGAAATGTGTCTGGAATAGGGGCCCACAAGGCATTCGGCGCAATGCTTCGACAGTTTTACGCCCCCCACATACTTGAGCCAGAAATAGCGCATCTTGACCGACAGCTTCATGCTGACTATGGTGGGGGCGGCCTTCATTCAGTCCCCTTTCAATGATCCGGCCATGGTGTAGAGGGCTTTCGCCATATCATCCCCATAACCGAAGCGAACCTGATTGAAGGCTATGGCTGCCTCAATGGTAGCGCCTGAAAACTTGGCCGACACAGTAAGCGCTTCATTCAGGTAGCTGATTGCCTGCCTTAGCTTATCCTCTTGGGTTAGGGTTGCCATTTAGTCCCTTTTACACCAGGTAGGCCAGGCGGCGGTCATAGTCCTTGAGATTGCGAACCGTGTTCATCAGGATTTGCTTCAGGTCGTCTGAGTACCCGAACCGTTTCTGATTGGCTTCAATAGAGGCGATTATGTCCCCGTCCTCATGGCGTTCAGAAGCAGCAAGCCAGTCACAGATCATTTCTGTGAGGTCTACCAGGTCCATGCCCCAGATGCCCCAGATGCCGTCCACGACGTAATGCTCTGGATGGTGGCGGTTGTTCTTGTAGTGGTGATCCAGGGCCAGGCCCAAGTCCTTCAGGGCGGCCATGTACTCAGGGGACCCATAGGTCAGGCCCTTCAACTTGGGGGTAGCAATATCGAAAGCTTCCTTTTCAGGTGGCCTTAGCTTGCTCTGGTCGTGGACATTGGCGGCAGTCTCTAGGCCAGAGGTCATGTACCCTATGAACTCCCTGACCCGCTTGATATGCTTGGCGGTGTCTACCGCTGAATCGTACTCTTCCATGATTAGATGCTCCCCATGGCGCTGGACTTGCCCAACTGCCTACCGGTGGCCTGTCTGGCCATGATTTGTTTCTTTGTCCTCTGGATTATTGACCAGGGGATGCCCAGCCGGGCGGCTGCCTTGCGCTGTTCCTTACGCCTGCCACTCCTGATTACGGCCAGGATCAGGCCCATGCGCCTGGCAAACTCTTTCTCCTGCTCCGGGGTCAGCGTGGGCTGGGGCGTTTCAGGGGTCTGGGCAGTCTCTAGAGCCGGGACCGGTTCAGCGGTGTTCATCTGGTTTCCAATCTTTTCAGGATTGCATCCACTAGGGGCCGGGCCAGGCCGTGGCGTAGGCCGCCGGGGTATTCCATGTCAAACTCAACACACAACGAGTTTTCGTATTGGTCCATGGGTAGCTGACGGGGGCCCCGGCACGATGCCCATAGCTGAGTCGGGCCGGGGATCACCTTGACGGCCTCAAAGTATTGGGCCAGGTCAGCTTCCAGCTGGTCGGCAGTCATGAACCTTTGCAGGCTCCAATGACCGTTCATAAAGCTGGCGCTGTAGCCGTCCCGGTCCAGGAATTCCATGTATCGCTTGTGGGTATTGCTGACCTTGGTGAACCTAGCCCGGCGTTCGTTCTCGCCTTGGCTCCTGGTCGAAGTGAAGAAAACAGCATCGGGGCCCATTAGGGCATTACAGGTTGTCAATACATGGTGGTGGGCCCCGACACTGACGGTGCTGTTGATCACGCTGTCCAGGACCACGACGTCGGCCAGGCCGTGGTCTTCAATTTGCTTTTCCAGGGCGTCTATCTGTTGCACAGTGGCCCATACGTCCAAGGCCTTACTACCAGGCCCGGCGCTGATATAGGGCTCATAGGCGAAGGCCCAGTGGCCCTGGGCGCATAGATCAGCTACGGCTTCACCCCGGCCAGCCCCGAAGTCGATCAGGGTCATGCCGGGCTGGACGCAAGGCTTGACCAGGCGTTCATACAGAGTGCTTTGCTTCCCCTTTACGCGGGGACGCTGGCAAGCCACTTGATTGAACGGCTTGACGTCCAGGAGCCCATAGGAATATTCCCCATACTCCTGGGCCAGGCATTCGGCCAGGGGCCGGGAATCCTCTTCGTAAGGCACAACCCAGGCCAAGACGTTATAACCCATTTGCCTGGCCGCCACGGCATAGTCACTGTTCAGGATTGCCCGGCCCGTCTTGTCCACGATGATGGACCCCCAGTCCCCATACCTGGCAATCAGGCGGGCGATCTCTGCAACCACGACGGTGTTCTGGCGGGGGCCGACTTCAAGGTAGTCCGGGGTGATCCAGGTCCAGCCACCAGCGGCGGGCAGGGAACAGGTCACGTTGACCGGGGTGGCTGAAGTCTCCACTGAATTGTGGAATTGGTTAAACCTGATTTCATCGTGAAGGCTGACCAAGGGTAGGGGATAGACGGGGGCCTTCTCAATCCCCAGGGACCGAAGCGCCCTGGCCCGCTGGTGACCGGCCACAATGGTCCCGTCGCCATTGATGATCAGGGGCTTGACGACCCCAAAGCGCTCAATGGACCTCTTCAGCCGGTCAAAGCTGGGCTGGTCGATCAGCCGGGGGTTGTAGGGGGCGGGCTTTAGATCGGCCACTGGGTAGTCCTCAATGAAACTCATGCCGGGACCCCGAATTCCCCCCGGCGACGCATAAGGTTTTCCATTCGCCGAATCAGGGCATGGCCTTCCTCTTCAATATCAAAGGTAGACGAACAGCGCTCTTCGGCCAGGAAGATCATACGACTGTTGGCGAAGTGGAACATTTCATGGAACGCCACTTCATCCAGCATGGCTTGGGTAATTTCATCCTTCCCCCAATCCTTGGCCAGAGCGACATACCCAGAGTGGGACTGCCAGTTCGCCGAATATTCGCCTAAGCTGGTGCCCTCAGGGAAGGTTTCCAAGCCATGGAACACGCCGATATGCCAGTCATACAAGCCTAGTTCTTGCTGCCAGTATTCAGCCCTGGCCTTGAAATAGGCGAAGTTGGCTTTGGTGGTTTTATAAGGCATCGTTCACCCCCAGGATGCTGGTGACGAAGCCCCACCCGCTACCGTTGACCTCTACCCATTCAAGGTAAAGGCGCTCCAGGTGTTCAATTTCGCCTTGGGTCATACCCACCTTGTAGTGGGAAAAAGATAGGACGGGGAACTGGGCCTGGGCCTGGCCGTTGTCGTTCTGGGGAATGGGCGTGTTGTCCAGGTTGACGTCAAGTCTCAATTCCTTGGGGGACAAACCTGTCAGGGCCAGGTCCAGGCCCCCGTCCTTTATAAAGCCCACTTCTGCCAGTAGCTTGGCGTGGTCGTGACCGCCGCCGCGTTCCTGGAGCTTGTTGTGGGCAATCCGGTAGGCTTTTTGTTGGAGGGGTGTCAGATGGCCAAGCTTCACGATAGGGGCTTCATCCAATAGTCCTTTCTTATGCAGGCGCATCCCGGCCATGAGCCGACCATGCCCTTCGATGATCTGGCCGTTCTTTTCATCCACGCCGATAGGGTCGCAGAAGCCGAATTCCACCATGGACCGTTCGATTGCATCGATCTGGTCAGGGGGGTGTTTCTTGGAATTCCCTGCATAGGGGATGAGCCTATCCAGGGGCCACCTATCAAGTCCTGGCGGGATGAAGATCACGGTTAAAACCTACTGCCGATCTGGACCTTGACGTCCCTGGGGAGAAAGGCCGACCACAGGACGTCAACCACGCGATCCCAGTCCACTGTCTGGCTATTCGTGGCCAGGCACAGGTGGGCGTCTGCCATTTTCCCGTCGTCAGCGATAAAGGTTTGGAGGAAAGCGTGGCCCACGGTCAAAGTTGCTGAAACCGCCACGCCGAATCTGAAGGTGTCGATCACGCGGGAATCAACCACAGTCCCGCCTGCCACGCCTATGGCGTCCAGCAAGGCGGTCCCCACGATCTTCCCGGAAGATGCCTTATCGGCGACGATCCCGGTCATTTTTGCGATCAAGTAGGCTTGTTCCACGCTTTCCTCCAAAAAGTTGCCGTCTAGGGCAATGTCTCACGGCGGCCAGACCGGTTCAAGACAAAAATACAGTAACCACTTCATTCATTCCGGTATAATGGAAGTGGAGGAAAACCCCATATGAGCGAACCTTTAGCTATTGCATTTGACAACCTGGAAGCCAGGCTACTAAACCCCACGCTAGAACAAGCTTCAGATATCAGGGACTTGCTAACCTTTGACGTCCCCGGCGGCATCTACAGCAAGGCCTTCAGGAACGGGACCTGGGACGCCAAAAAGCGCCTATTGAATAGGTGGGGCGGCTTCCCCACGGGCTGGCTTGGGGTCGTGGTCAAGACCATGAAGGACCAGGGCCATGCTGTCCAGGTCCAGGATGACCGGCCCCAGGTGGCGACCCCGAAGGCAGACATAGAACTAGCCGGGATTACCCTTTACGACTTCCAGGCCCAAGCTGTTGAACAGGCGATCAAAAACACCCGTGGGATCATCCAGGCGACCACTGGCAGCGGCAAGACTGAAATGGGCATCGCCCTGGCCGGGCGAATCCTGGCCCCATACGTGGGGGGTCAGCCGGTCAGGGGGATATGGCTGACCAACACCAAAATCTTGCTCCACCAGACCAGGGACCGGTTCACTAAGCGACTGCCTGGGTTGCCGGTAGGGACGATCGGGGACGGGGTACGCCAGCCGGGGCTACTGACCGTGGCCACAGTCCAGACCCTGGCCAACTGGGTCGAAAAGGGCAACCCCATTTTTGAAGGGGCCGTTCTCTTGGTCCTGGATGAAGCCCACCTGGGCAACGCCACGACCTGGCAGGCGGTAATCCAAGCCTGCCCTAATGCCTATTACAAGGTGGGCCTGACGGCCACGGTGGGGCTCAGGGATGAACTGGCAAACGCCCTGCTTAGGGGAGTCACCGGCGGCCTGATCTTCAAGATCACGGCCAGGACGTTGATTGACCGGGGCCTTTTGGCTGAACCTCATATCGACTTCCTACGGGTCAACGCGCCAGACCTTCCCAAATTCATCGACTGGCAGACCGCCTATACCGACGGCGTAGTCAAAAACTATGACCGCAACCTGATGGTCCTGAAACGGGCCCTTCGCTACACCAGGCAGGGGCTATCCCCTCTGGTCCTGGTCAACCGGGTAGATCACGGGAAGATACTGGCCAAGGTGGCCAGTCAGGCCTGCAAGGCCGTATTCATCTCAGGGGCTTCAAAACTGGAAAAGCGCCAGGCGGCTATCAATGCCCTGGCGGCGGGAGAATTGGACATGCTGATCAGTAGCGGAATTATGGACACAGGGATTGACGTCCCCCAGATCAAATCGATGGTCCTGGCCGGGGGTGGCATGTCCAGCGTCAAGACGTTCCAGCGAATAGGGCGGGGAATGCGGGTGGCAGAGGGCAAGACTACTGTCCAGATCACCGATTTCGTGGATTGCCACCACCGGCACCTGATGAAACATAGCCTTCAGCGCCTGGAAGACTGTTGGGGGGAAGACGGGTATGTGATGGTCAACGCGCCTACGGTGGATGAAGCGAAGGGGTGGAAGTAATGGGGCTCCAGGACGTGCTAGGAGCCCTTCCCAGTGGACGCAATGAACTGGCCGTCTGGTGGGAACTGCTAAGAGCAGGCGTTTCTGGCCAGGTGGTCACAGTCAAATCATTGGGTGAATCACTCCCTGGGATGACCAAAAGCAACCTTTGCAGGGCGGTCACCGGCCTGGCTTCCAAGGGCCTAGTCAGGATCAGGACCGCACAGAACGGCGTCCTAGAGGCGTCAGGGGCCCAAAATGGCCCTAAAACCGAATCAAATCTGATTCAGTTAGGCACGTCTAACCGAATCAGATCTGATTATAGGGTAAAACTTGAGAAATTACAGCAACTTAAGGCACTGTTAGGCGCACCTAACTTTGCACAGAACGCCGTTTTGGGTACGAAATCAGGTATTGTGAAAAACGGTACTTACACTCTTAAAGAAATTAATAAAAGTGTTTTTAGAAAAGAATCAGATTTGATTCAAATCCAAAAGGCTGGAATTCAGCCCGACTGTCCCTCTTCACCCCCAAAAGCTGATTCTTACCCACCTAACGCCCCAGGCTCTTCTGGCCCTGAAAATTCTTCTCCACCTAACGCCCTAAACTCTTCGGGCCCTGGACCTGTCCTTTCGGCCTGGTTCAGCGAAAAGGATTATAAGCGCCTGGAGCGCAAGCGTTCGGTTGACTCCAAGGACCTGAGCCGAATCATGCGGCTTGAACAGGCGGTCTTCAATACGTCCTACCCCGGCTACTATCGGGAGTGGGGGTCAGACCCGTTCGTCAGGACGATCTGTTTCGCCGACGCCTTCAGCGCCGCTTGGGCCGAATACATGCCCGGCGTCCCGCTGAAGGGCAAGGGCCGAATCCTTGGGGAGCGCTACACCGATAGCAATCACTGGGCCAGCCTGGTAGAGGCCCGGCGTCAAGCTGATCGCCATTGTGCCCGCTATGACGAATGGTGCCGGGCGATCTTCAGGCACTACCAGAACACGTCCCTTCCCCACAACGCCCTGCCCACGCCCAAATACTTCAAGACTCCGAAGGCGGCTGAAATTTATCTGGGCTGGTACACCGATCACTACCACGCCAAAATCAGGGACGCCCAGTTCAGGGTCTGGTCCCCTGAAGAGCATGACCTGACCTGTCCCGTCCAGTTGACCGCCTACCAGCGAATGTTTGAAGAGGCCGAACAGGTGGGCCGCCAGGACCGGCGGTCATTGGCCAGCGTCCTGGCCGTCCTGGTCGAAGGCGGCGTGATGCCCCAGGGGTGGCTTGACAAGCACAAGCGCAACCTGGCCCCAGAAGTGGCCCGCCAGGCAGAGGCCCAGGCCCAGGTCAAGGCCCACCATGCGGCCATGGACTACTAGCCTGGGCTGACCTGGGCTGGGAATGGGCCCAGGGCAACGTCAGCGCCCCGTGGCGGGCTTTACCCACCCAGGGCCTGGCCAGGGTGCCACCTGGCCCTGACTGGTGATCCTGGCTTGAATGAAGTGCTTGCTACAATTTCCGGTATAATGACAGTAGCCACCAACTGGAGAACGCCTTGGATAGCACCGGGACCAAAACTATAGCCCTGATGATCAGGGACAATGCCTTCCTGAAATATTGCCTTCGCAACGAATTGGACCCGGTGGTCTTTTTCCCAGATCAGTTTGACCGGGAACTGGCCAAGCTGGTCCTGGAGTTGGGCGGCCAGTATGGCGTGGTGACCGACACAATGCTGGTCGCCGAAATCCCCAAGATCATGCCGAACGCTGACGCGACCATGAAGGGGCTTTTGAAGGACCGGGCGGTGAAGGTCCTGACCGGCACTTTCCCAGACCTGGACTGGGTGGCCAAACATACCGAAGAGGAAATTACCCTTCGGGTCATGCAGGCGGCTACCAAAAAACAGATCACCTTACTGGCGGCGCGGGATATCCCTGGGATCAGGGACTTGATGAAGGACGTTGAAACCAGGACCACCTTCAACCACCAGGCCCCTGGCCGGATGCGTGAAGACCTGGACGCCTTTGAAAAATATCTGACTGACATGCGGGATGGGAACATGGCCGGGATTCCCACGGGCATCCCGTTCCTGGATGACAATCTGTTTTGGCGCGGCCTGGGCTTCAGGGAACTGACCGTGGTTCTGGCCCCACCCAAGCGCGGCAAGACCATGGCCATGCTCTGGTTTGCCTATATCGCCCTGTGTAACGGCTACAACGTACTTTATATAACCCTGGAAGTATCCAAGCAGGTGCTTTATTTGCGCCTGGGCAGTTGCCGCCTAAGAGTCCATATCAAGGAATTGATGCAGGACCCGGCTGGGAATATCGCCACCTTGAAGCGCTGGCTAGGGGGCATCGTGGGGAGTGGGGAGAACAGGGGGCGGCCCATTGGCAACCTAAGCGTCGTGGACCTACCCGCTAAGACCCTGGCCGCCGAAGGGGTGCGGGGCATTATCGAAGGGGAGGTCAGGGCCGGGTTTCAGCCTTCCTTGGTTTGCGTGGACTACACTAAACTCATGAAACACCCGGCAACCATGAAGGGCTGGGAAGGGATCGGGTATTCCACCGAAGTCTTGCGCGGGATCGCTGCCGAACAGGGCGTGGCCATGGTGACCGGGGCCCAGGGGAAGGCGTCCACCGTATCCAAAAAGGGCAACCTTGATCATGATGACGTCGGTTATGACTTCAGCCAGATTGCCACGGCTGACCTGATCCTGGCCCTGGGCAAGCGCCCCGAAGAGGGGGACGTGACTGACGGCAAGCCTGCCCCCGTTGGGATGAAACTCCAAATCCTGAATAGCCGCAACACGGGGGCCGCTGCCCAGGACATTATGACCGCCTATTCACAGGGGAGATTTTATGTTGGTTAGCCGGATTGACAGGTTTATCGGGTGCATGGTGGGGGCGGCAGTAGGGGACGCCCTGGGCGGCCCGTTGGAGTTTATGACTGCCGAACAGATCAAGACCAAGCATGGGGAAGTGACCGACTACCTGGGCGGCGGCTGGCTTGCCCTGGAGCCTGGGGCCTGGACCGATGATTCCCAGGTGGCGCTGATCACGGCCAACTTGCTGATCGCAAAAGCGGGCTTTCATGGGGATCACCTGGCCGCTGGCCTGCTGAAATGGATGGTGAAAGGCCCCGTCGATATCGGGGGGACCACGGCTTGCAGTCTTGGCCGGTACGCGGCGGGGCTGCATTGGACGGTTTGCGGGGTCGCTGACGAAATGTCCCAGGCGAACGGTTGCCTGATGGGGGTCCACCCGATAGCCCTGGCCTACGATGGGACGGGGATGGCCCCCAACCTGGCGGCCCAAGCGGCGGCGATCACCCACCGGCACATTAACTGTCAGGCGGCTGTTGCAGAGTTGGCCCAGGCCCTAGGCCAGTTGCTTGCCGGGGGGCACGTCGTGCTTACCACCAGCCGGGCCAAGCCGGATTCGATCGGGTACGTCTGGACCACCTATGACACGGCGGTCAGGGCTTGCGCGGCCCCCGACTTTGAAACCGGAATGATCCGCGTCATTAACCAGGGCGGGGACGCCGACACGAACGGGGCCGTGGCCGGGGCCTTGCTTGGGGCGCAATTCGGGGTTAATGGAATCCCCCGACGTTGGCGCGACGGCCTTCAGGACCTAGCCGCCTTCGTGGGGGCTGGCAAGAAACTAGAGGCCTTAAACTGCCTGATCAAATCGAAAGGGGTCTAGCGTGGAATCCGTAGCTTTTGACCTTGAAGCCACCGATCAGCCCCCTGACGGTCCAGGCTCTGAAGAGTGGGGTTTGGTGGCCCAGGTGTTTATGCAGTCGGTCGAAGATTTGCTGGCCGTAACCCCGAAGACCCTGGCCAAGGCCAGGCAGAAGAGCCGCCCGGCTGAAATGCGCGTGGCGGCGGCTGAAGAGGCGGCGGGGTGGTTTTTTTCGCCCCATACTAGCCGCCGCTGCCCAGCTTCCGCTTGCAATAGGGGCGGGACCTGGGTCAGCCCGCTTCCGTGCAGGGCCTGGAAGGATGGTGGCATATGCCCTTGTCTAACTTTTGCAGGGTGTTGCCTGATTTTAGGGCTGGACCCTTCAGCCGTAAGGGTTAGACTTACAGCGTTGCTAAAACTGAAGGGATTGGTAACTGTAGCATGACAAAATTAGACCCCGCGCAACTTGACGAACTGACCCGCCTTTATATGGACGGATGGTCCACCGCCGCCCTTGCCAAAAAGTTTGGGAAAACCACTGAGGGGATCAGGTACGCCCTGAATAAACTCAGGATACCCGTGGCCCGAAGAGGTGGCCAAAGGGTGATGTCCCCTGAAGAGGTGTTGGCTGCCATGAAGCTGGTCAAGGAAGGGGTCCCGCTCCAAGTGATAGCCGACGACTTTGGCGTCAGCCGCCCGACCATTTCCAGGACGGCCAAGAGATTAGGGGTTAAGGTTAATGGCCGGGGGCGGCCACAGGGGTCATGATTCCGCTGTCAGACTTCAACTGGCGGGATTACTTGGAACGGTACGCCGTCACTCAGGAACGCCGGGGCGGCAATGAGCTAGTCATGGATTGCCCCCTGTGTGGCAACACCGATAAGAAAATGAGCGTCAGGCTTGACTGGGGCCGGGCTCATTGCCACAGGTGCGGGGAAAACCCCACCCCATACGCCATGATTATGGCCCTGGAAGGCTTGGGGCGTGACCGGGCCGCTGCCAGGCTCCGGGAGTACAGCGCTAGCCTGATAGCCACGTCTGAAAGCCCTGAACGGGCCCTGGAGCGCCTTATGGCCCAGACCCCTGCCGCGTCAGCGGCCCCGTGGGAAGAGGCCGTCCCGCCGCCCCTGGGCCCGCTGGACGGTATGGCCCAGCATTACCTGGTAAACCGGGGGATCAGCTTGACCACGGCGGCCAACTTTGGCCTGGCCGTGATCAGCGGCGGCTACCTATCAGGGCGGCTGTATATCCCGGTTCGCCAGGGTGGGCGGCTGGCTTCCTGGCAGGCCAGGAAAATGATGGAGTTGACCCATGGGCCCAAATACTTGTTCCCGGCCACCGGCGGGGCTCCGGTCAAGAATTGCCTATACAATTTTGACAATTTGCAACCGGGTTGGATCGTCCTGACTGAGGGGGTGTTTGACGCCTGGGCCGTCTGGCAGAACGCCACGACCCAGGTGGTAGCCAGCTTCGGGAAGACGCTTACCCAGGCCCAGATCGCCCTGCTTTGCCAGCCGTCCATAAAAGGGGTCTATATTATGCTGGACCCCGACGCTACCGCCACAGCCCTGGACCTGGCGGCCCAACTTTACGGGGTCAAGCCGGTAAGGGTTTGCTTGCTTGATGGTGGTGACCCGGCTGAAGTCCCCCGGAGCATTGCCCCGGCCATGGACGCGGCGATCCACTACGCTGGCCCCCAGACCGGCCTGGAAGTAATGGCCGGTCTATTTTAAACCGTAGTCAGGAGCCCCCCATATGCCCTCTGTTGAATGTCCCCGCGCTGGCCATTTTAAGTCCACAACTATTTGTTTTTATTACACTGAAATCCTTGACACGGTGTGTTGCCAGTTGGTGGGCTGCCCTGGAAGGGTGGCCATAGAAGAGGCTAAAGAGGCGGGGACGTTGAACCAAATCGCGGGATCGCTTTACCCCTGCCGGTTCACGATGACTGCCGAAGAGATCAAGACGGCGCGGGATCGCGTGGACATGCTGGCCGGGGTGAACATGGAAACCGGTAAGCGGCGGCGCGTCCCTGGCTATAAGGGAATGACGTCCAAAAGGACCAAGCGGGCCCCCGTCGTGCATGAGGGAGGAAAAGACCAAGCCGTCACGCTGGAAGGCGACGGCTTGGATATGGGGCGGGCCTTGTCTGTGATGATCGCAGAAGCTTTGACTAAGGCCTCTTAGGCTTTCGGCCTTTTGGCCTTCAGGGCCAAAAACCCCACCATATCAGGGAATCGTAATCCCAACAGTAAAAGTAGGAATTCGCCAGGGTCAATCTCTAGGGCCTGGGCATACAGACGCCATTGGGCCAGTGGGAATTTGCTCCGCCCTATCTCCAGGTGGGAGATAAAGTTCGGGTAGTCCAGCCCCACCCGCTTGGCCAGTTGCGTCTGCGACAGGTCCAACTCTTCACGTCGCTCCCGTAGGAAGGCGGGGAGGTCGGTCACGTCTTTCAGTCGCTTGCTCACTTGTCGCTCCTTTATTCCGGGATCATCATTAGCCACTCACAAGACCATAAAGCGCCCTGTGACCCATATCAAGACAAAAAGTACATGAACTACTAGGTTCAATGATACCGGAGTATAAAAATTGTACGCGAACAAAAGGAACTGTCCGGGATAGTGCCGATTTGTGGGGAATGATTATCATGAAACTGGCAGTTATGCAATAGTTGGGCTTGGCGTCGTATTAGCTGGTATTAATTATCAGGGGGTGTTAGAGTCGGTCCTTATTGAATGAAGTACTACGTTCAATACATGCCCAGTAGTACCACCCGGTCCTGGGCAACTTGGCGACAACACCGTGACGGGAGGACCTAATGACCGAATTGCGTAGCGTGACAATGGACGATGGTCTAGCCGCCTCTAGGGTTTCCAGCCTGATGGGACTGTTGAATGACTTGGGGAGTGGGCCCCTGGAAATTGACCCTCAGACCCAGGCGTCAATCATAGCCGATGAAGAGGACGGGTACACTGACGGGGTCCAGGTGGGTCAGTACAATATCAGGACTCTTGACCGGATGGGCAGGGTCATCCTGACGATCGACTCCGGTGACGCCTGTTTGTTTTGGCTTTTTCCTTCCCGCCACCTGGCCAAGATCGAAGCCATGTTCCCCGACTTCTGGCCGAACGGTATCTCCCTCCATTACCCCGCCCTTAAGGTAGCCACTGGCTAACCAAAACTTTACTTAATGTCCAATTAAATGTTGACAGGCTGGGGATATCTGACTATTATGTGGTTACAGTAAGCGCTTAGTTGGTGGCGCGTTTAATTTTTGGCCAACGATTACAGTAACCACTAGGTTCAAGGGGCGGCAGATGAAACTTACATGCAAGGAATGCGGTTGCCTGACTCACAATCTGGAAGGCCACCTGAATGACGGCTGCATTGGGCTGGCGGCCTATCAGGAAAAGCATGGTAAGGCCCCGCTCTACAGTCCTGAAATGATTGCCGCTATGGCAGAGGCCAAAGAAATGGTGTTGGGCACTACCCCGGCCAGGGCCACCAGGGCCACCAGGGCCACCAGGGCCACCAGGGACTATACTCCTGGGGACCTGAAAGCCCTCTTCGGGGTTGACGTGGCCTTCACCATGACCGGCTTTTCAGAGCCCCACCAAATGACCCCTGAGATAGACCCCGACTATGTATTTGATCCGCTAAACACGGCGGTCCTCTTGTTAGCGATCTATTCCAACCGGCCCACCATGATCAGCGGCCCGGCGGGAACTGGCAAAACCACCTTAGCCATGCAGGTTTTTGCCCGGCTTAATTGGGGCGTGATCCGCTACCAATTCCATGAGCAAACCGAAGCCTACAACATTTTGGGAGAATTCCAGCTTAACGCCGAAGGGACTTGGTACAATCCCGGCCCGTTGCCCATGGCCATGGAACAAGGCTTGGCCCTGATCAATGATGAATGGGACTCTGCCAGCCCCGGCATTCAGTTCCTTTTCCATGGCCCCCTGGAGCGTCAGCCCAATGGCAACCTGGGGTCCCTGTTCTTGAACAAGCGGGGCGAAGAGGACGTGATTCACGCCCACCCTATGTTTAGGGTCGTGGCTACTGGCAATACCGGCGGTTATGGGGATATGTCGGGCGGCTACGCCGGGACCCAGGTCCAAAACCAGGCTCTGGTCAGCCGGTTCCTGATCAAGATGGAATGTGACTATCTGGCCGCCAAGGTCGAAAAACAAATGCTGGCCAAAAAGGTCCCTGACCTTGGGTCCCAGGAGCGTTCGGCCTTGGTCAGGACGGCGGGGCTGATCCGGGACGCCCATGTCCAGGGGAAGATCGGTTCCGGCTTCAGCGCCCGTGATCTCCTAAGCTGGGCTGATCTATACATGAGCCTGGGCGATCCCCAGTTGGCCATTAAATTCGCCTACACCAACGGCATGACCCCACAGGAAAAAACCCTGATTGAACAAATAGTCCAAACCGGGACTGGCATAGGAAACTAACCGCCGCCGCCCATTACTTTGCAATGTGTTCAATTAAACGTTGACAAGTAATGGGCGGCGTGTCATTATCAACCATACAGTAACCACTAACTGGATGGCCTGAAATGAACCAAGCCCAACTGAATCCCCGCCAAGTCCTTGAAGACCTGGGCCAGCTTCTGGCCCAACAATACGGTCTAAGGGTGACCTTCGGTGGCGGGACCGCCTTCGCCGAATTGACCAAGGGCCGGGTCAACCTTCCTGCCGTACCAGATAACGCCCCCTGGGCAATCGTCAAACTGGTGAGGGGCTACCTTGACCATGAGGTGGGCCACTTCCTCTTCAGCCAAGACGTGGATATCGCAAAGATAGAGGACCGGGCCCTGGCTCAGATTTTCAACGGGATTGAAGACGTCGCGGTCAACCGGCGCATGGCCGACTTGTGGCGGGGTTGTGGGGCGAATATCTCTGACCTGACCGACGAAATTATAGCCAGGGACGGGGCAACCCCAAGTGAAAAGGTTTCTAAGGCTAAAAACGTGGCAGTCCTGGTCAAGTTTATGGCCGAACGTCCTGATCACCAGGTGTGGCAGACCCTGACCCCTGAGTGGGCCCAGGTAGCTGAACTCCTGGCCCCTGAGATAGCAGAGGCCAGGGCTGTAGAGCCCGGCCTTGATTCCCTGGCCCTGGCGAGTCGGGTCCTGGCAAAGGTCAAGACGTTCGAGCCCGAATTTGATAAGCCACAGGGCCAGGATCAGGATGACCCCCAGGATCAGGGCGATCAGGGTCAGGATGATCAGGGCGATCAGGGCGATCAGGGCGATCAGGATGATCAGGGTCAGGATGATCAGGGTCAGGATGATCAGGGTCAGGATGATCAGGGTCAGGATGATCAGGGTCAGGATGATCAGGGCGATCAGGGTGATCAGGGCGATCAGGGTCAGGGTCAGGATGATCAGGGCGATCAGGGTGATCAGGGCGATCAGGGTCAGGGTGGCGATGAAGGTGGGTCTGGCGAAGACAAAAACACCGATTGGGGCAAGGACCTGGAAGATAATGCCCCTGCCCAGGCCGATGATCTAAGCGGCAAGGACCTGATTGAAGCCGCCCTGAACGTTGGCAACGAAAGCATGGGGCACAAGCCCTGGACCACCGAAGACGATAAGGTGGGTATGCCATGGGAAGATTATGCAAAGCTGCGTAATAAGGGCCTGACGTGCAGGGACCTAGACTTCTACAACAACCGCCTGGCAAGAATTTCTGATCAGGCGAATGTGATCAGGACCAGGCTTTACCGGGTCCTGAAGGCCGAAGGCCGGGCCAAATATGTGGGCGGCTTCAGGCGTGGGCGGCTGGATAGTGGCGCACTACACCGGACCAGGGTCGGGGACCAGAACGTCTTCTCTCAAAAATCGGTGGGGCAGACCACTGACGTGGCGATTACCCTCTTGCTGGATATGTCGGCTTCAATGAAGCGCAGAATGCCCACGGCGATCGGGGTCCTGGCTATGTTCACCGAAACCCTGAGCGCCCTAGGGATTGCCCATGAAATACTTGGGCATACTGCTGACCGTAAAACCCATGCTGTTGAATTGGTGACGGCAGGCTTCACCGAATATTCAGGGTTTACCCGGTGGGGCTCTATCGATCTTCCCCTATTCAAGGCCTTCAACGAAGGCCTCAATCTGAAGGTAAAAGAACGTATTGGTGGGGCTCAGGCGATGGGCAATACAAACGATGGGGACGCAATTCACTACGCCGCCCGCCGCCTGCTTAAGCGCCCCGAAGCCCGTAAAATCATCTTCATCCTAAGTGACGGCAATCCTAATTACAGTGGGAGAAATTGCAAAACCCACCTTCATACCGTGGTGAAAGCCCTTCAGGAAAAGACCAGTATTGAGTTAATCGCGGTGGGAATCCAGTCCAATACCGTAAAAACATATTACCCCAACCGGGCCGCCGTCCATGACCTGGACCAGTTGGCCGAAGTGGTGGGGACCAAGCTGACCGCCGCCTTGGTCAAGGGGAGAAAATAACATGGCCGAATATGACCCCAGGGACCACGGGGGGACGGTGTATAAGGAAGCCCTTCGGTGCCTCTATAGCCTTCCCTCTGGCCACGGCATGGAGTTGGCCGACCTGATGCAGGAAGGCCATATGGCTGCCCATAAGGGGATGGCCAGTTACGACCCCGACAAGCCGGGCCGGGCCTCAGAAGGTACTTGGGTCACCACCTGCGTCAGATCGTGGCTGGGTAAAATCAAGGACCAGGCCTGGACCGGCAAGCGGTGCCCCCGCGTCTTGGTTAGGGACGACGCCGGGGGATTCCTGGCCCCAGAGGATCGGCCTATCCCCCATATGGCAGACATAGACGACTGCCTTGACCTGGAAGCGGAAACTGACAGCGGGGACCTGAAGGCAATCATGACCTATATCGCCCAAACGGCCCCACCCGTTCTAACTTTGCTTGCTGTTCAATATTTCCTAGGCTATGACGGGAAAATAGCTTGCAATAGGCTAGGGATGGTGTATTCTGATTTTGTGAAGCGGAGAAAAGAGCTTCAGTTTTTTTTAAGGAACGCTTACAGTAAGCACTACATTTAAGGGAGCCGGGTCAATGAATGCCCAAGCAATAGTCCAAGCCGAAGAAACCCTGGACGTAAAAGAGCAGGCGTACATGGTTATGCTGAATCTGGTCGGATTCAGTGAGGTCGTGGCCTTGGGGGTATCTAACGGTGGCCGGATAGCATTCCAGGCGACTTTATCCAATGAGATCGTGACCGTTTGGCTTGGCGATCAAGAGGTGGTAGTGATTGGACCGGGCAACACTGGGGTGGGCCGTGGGCCTAACGCCAATGAGGCAATCGCCCAGTACGCCCTGGCCAAGGGCCTTCCTATCAATGCGGTGACCCCGGCCCCGGTGCCGGTCCTGGTCCCCAAGCCCAAGCCTGAGCCCAAGCCTGAGCCCAAGCCTGAGCCCAAGCCTGAGCCCAAGCCTGAGCCCAAGCCTGACGCCCCCATTGCCCATGGGACAGACCCGGTAGAGGCCAAGGCCGTCAGCGGGGCCAGCCCCTGGCAAAAGCGCCTGGCCGCCACCGGCAACCCCTACGATGATACTCAGCCGGGCCACAAGCGCTTCTGGGGCACCTGCCTGGGGACCGTGGGGGCAGAGTGTAGCGTGGCCATGGCCAAGGCCTTCGGGGGCGCTGACGCTGACCTGACTGGCGAACAAGCCGCAAACATAATCACCGCCTGGTATCGAACCGGGGACCTGGAACGGATCGGGCGCGGCACTTATCGCCGGGTCTAGGACCGCCACAATCAACCACCTGGAGGTTGGCTTGCATTTTGCACAGCTTCATAACCATACGACTTATAGCGCCCTGGACGGCATGGGCCAGCCTGACCAATGGGCGGCCCATGCCAAGAGCCAGGGCCACCAGGCGCTAGGACTCAGTGACCACGGTACGGTCAGCGGGGCCCTGGACTTCTACAAGGCCTGCCAGGCCCAGGGGATCAAGCCGGTCATAGGGTGCGAATTCTATGTCGTGGTTTCTCCCCTGACCACCAAAGGGGAAAAGGCCAGCGACAGATTCCACGTTTGCGCCTATGCAAAGAATCAAGCCGGGTGGTCAAGCCTATTGAAGACCCTAACCCTGGCCAATACCCAGTTTTTCAGGAAGCCCCGCCTTGGGCTGGACCAGGTCCTTGGCCTAGACAACGTGGTCCTGACCACGGCTTGTTTTGGCGGCATGATTCAAATGGCTATGCAGTATGACCGGGAGATCATCCACGCCCTGGCCAAGCGGTTCGGGGATGATTTCTACCTGGAGCTACAGCCCCACAATGACCCCCGCCAGAGCGCCGTCAACCTGGAAGCTGTCAGGTTGGCCGGGAGCTACGGTTACAACCTGACGGCCAGCAATGACTGCCACTACATTACCCAGGACCAGGAAGACGCCCGCCAGGTGCTGATGGCCACCAAATTCAAGCGGCTGGTAGCAGATATGTCCAAATTCCCAGGGCTGTATTTCAAGGACCTGACCCAGATGGCCCAGGAATTCAGGGCCTATCACCCATTGCTTGAAGCCACGGCGATCAGGCAGGCGCTTCTGGCCACCGGGGAGATCGCCGACAAGTGCGCCCTGGACCTGACTCCCCACGCCCTGGTCATGCCCACGGTGGACGATCCAGAGGCAACCTTGCGGGCCGTCCTGATCGCTGGGATCGCCCGGCTGTTCCCGGAAGGAATGCCCGACGCTTACCATGCCCGGCTGATCCATGAAGTCGGGATCATCAAACAGCTTGGGTTTATCGACTATTTTCTGCTGGTCAGGGAAGTACTTGACTGGTGTGATCAGAATGGGATCATCTACGGCCCAGGTCGTGGATCGGTGGGCGGGTCCCTGGTGGCTTACCTTATGGGGATTCACCGGGTGGACCCGCTGAAGTATGGCCTATTTTTTGAGCGCTTCCTAAACCCCGAACGTATCAGCCCGCCTGACATTGATATCGACTTCGACTTCCTACGCCGTGGGGAGATCGCGGGGCATTTGCGGGAAAAATATGGGGAAGACAAGGTGGCCAACATTGCCACCTTCCTGACCCTGCAAAGCAAAATGGCTCTGAAGGACACGGCCAGGGCTCACGGGATCGGCCCGAAGGAAGCCCAGACCGCCAGCAACATGGTGATCAATGAACTGGGCCTGGACGGGTCCATTGCCGCCAACCCGGTCTTAGCTGACTGGAGCCAGAAATACCCGCTGGTGATCTCTCAGGCCAAGCAGTTGGAAGGCCAGATCAGGGGCCAGGGCAAACACGCCGCCGGGATCGTGATTTCCAGCGTCCCCTTGGAAACCCTGGCCGTCCTGGAGCAAAAGGACGATACGCCCACCGTGAACTGGTCCATGGCTGACGCCGAATACTTTGGCCTGCTCAAAATGGACGTCCTGGGGCTCAGGACCTGCACTGTGATAGGGCAGACGGTAAAGGCGATTAAGCGGCGGCACAAGGTGGACCTGGACCCGTGGGCCGTCCCCTTGGACGATCCTGAAACCCTAGACGAATTCAGCCAGGGCAACACGGCTGCAATTTTTCAGTTTGAAAGCGCCGGGATGCAGCGGTTACTGAAGGAATTGGCCCCGATCAAGGACTTCATGGTCCTGTCTGACACCAGCGCCCTGTTCAGGCCCGGTCCCAAGGATAGCGGGCTGATGGACCTTTACGTCAGCCGGGCCCAGGGCCAGCCGGTCAGCTATCTTCACCCCAGTCTGGAGCCCGCCCTAAGCCCGACTTTCGGCGTTATGGTCTACCAGGAGCAAGTCATGCAGGTGGCCATGGCCCTTTGTGGATTCAGCGGGGCCCAGGCCGACACGCTTCGCAAGGGCATGGGCAAGAAAAAGCCCGAAGTCTTGGCCAAGCTTAGGGTGGACTTCATTGCCGGGGCCCAGACTACCAGCGGGATATCGGAAGAGTTGGCGGGCAACCTGTTCAGTGAGATTGAAGCCTTCGCCAGCTACGCCTTCAACCGGGCCCACTCAGTCGAATACGCCCTGATCAGTTACGCTTCCATGTATCTGAAAATCCACTACCCGCTGGAATTCATGGCGGCCATGCTGTCCAACACCGAAGACGCTGACAAGCTTCCCATGTATTTGAAGGAATGTGACCGGCTTGGGGTCCCCCTGCTACCCCCTGACCTGTATCGAAGCGAAGCTGGGATGACGATTGATGGCGGGGCCCTTCGGGTGGGACTTAGCGTGATCAAGGGCGTAGGGACGGCGGCCCTGACTGCGATCAGTGAAGCCGGGCCCAGCCACGACCTGTTCAGTTTCGCGGCCAAGGTGGAGCGGCGCAAGTGTAACAAGGGGGTGATCTCTGCCATTCTGAAGGCCGGGGCCGGGGCGAACACTGACGCGGTGACGGCCCGGCTCTTGACCAATCTGGACGACGTCCTGGCAGGGAAGGTGACCAACCTTACCGATCTACCGGAAGAGATCGGCCCCCTGTACCAAGAGGACCTTTTGGAAGACGCCCGGCGGCTGGCCTTGGGCCCCTACTACAAACCCCGCGTGAGGCTTTGCCAGATGCCCCAGGACGGCCCCGCCCTGGCAAAGGCGACCAAGGGCCTGGACGGGTGCGGGGCTTGCGCCCTGGGGCAACACAGCGGCAACCCCAAGCCGGTCCCGGCCTACGCCGGGGCCACGGCCAAGGTGGTGGTGGTGACCGACTTCCCTGGCCGGGATGAAGAACAGGCCAAGGCGATCCTGGTCGGTAACGACGGGTACAAGGCGCTCCTGATCAGGCACCTGAAGCAAGCCGGGCTGACCATAGAAGACTGCTATTTCACGTCCCTTTACAAGTGCCGCCCGGCTAACAATTCCCTTCCCGAAGACCCGCCGTCCATATGTCACCAGTGGATTACGGGGGAGTTGGAAGCGCTTCATCCCAAATTGATCCTGGCCATGGGGCGCGGCGCGGCGGCGTTCTTTGGCCATAAGCGCGGCATTCTGGCCTCTTGTGGCCAGGTGATCTATAGCAAGTATTTCCAGGCCCAGGTGGTCCTTTGCGTGGCCCCAGGCTACGCAATGCGTAACCCGGCAGAGGGCAGGGAACTTATTTCAGCCGCCACGAACACAATCCGGTCCATGGTGCGCGGGTAGTTTTCTGATTCCGGTATAATTACAGTAACTGCTAACTGGAGACTTCAACATGGCCCGCGACATTCGCCAGGACTACACAATCAACAGGGATGACATGACCGGGGAGCAAATGGAAATGCCGGGCGCGACCTATTACTGGGCGTGGCACCTGGGCGAAGCAAGGGGTGATGTTTTGGCCGCCAAGGACGCCCTGGAACAAACCAAGGCCAGGGTGGCCCTGGAGATCAAAAACAGGATGGTGGCTCAGGGACGAAAGGCAACCGTGAACGACATTGACGCCATGGTCGCCACCAATGAAATGGTGATCACGGCCCAGGCGGCCCTGGTAGAGGCCGAACGTAACAAGGGACGCATGGATGCGGCGCTGAAAGCCGTGGGCAACAAAACTGACATGCTGATCAATATGGGCGCTGACACAAGGGCAGCGATTAACCGCAGAGTTTCTTAAAGGGAGCAATATCATGGGATTAGACATTAACAGACTTCGCCGGGAATATGAGCAGCGGAAGCAACGCGGTGGTGCCAAGCGCCTGGACGCGGGCAAAACCCGGCTCCGTATCGTGGAAAACCCCGATGATCCGGGGACCTTTTACGAGCCCTTGGCCCAGCATTTTTTCGAGATTTCCAAGGACAACTGGATCGTGGCCATGTGCAACAAGGAAACCCCGCATATCGATCAGCCCTGTGCGATATGCGCCAATGACGTTCGGGCGGCCTACAGCCTGAACAAGGACTTCGGGAATGCTCTTCGGGCGGCCAACAAGGCCTATATCCTGGCCCTGGACCTGGACGACCCCGAAAGCGGGCTTCAGGTCTTTGAATTCCCGTACATGGTCACCGACAAGATCATTTCCTTCATCGTGGAAGGGTACGACTTCACCGATATCAACGCCGGTCACGGGGTGGTGATCAAAAAGGTCAAGGGCAAGAACAACCGGTGGACCTATGAGGTGATACCGGAGCAACACCCGACCCCGCTGGACCCGGACCTGTTGAACGACCAGCCCAGCCTTCAGGCCAAGCTGGTGGCCGAAAGCGAAGGTGGGGTTACCCAGTGGCGGCAGGCGATCCGGGGCGCAGTCCCCGCCCTTCAAACGGTGGTCCCCATCGCCCTGCCTGAGCAGTCCAGCGCGGCCCAGGCGGCAACCCCGGCAGAAACCCAGCCGGGCCAGCCGGGCCAGACCCAGGCGGCCTTGCCCGCCCCGCCCGCCGACGACGTCGTGGACGTGCCCTATACCGAAGTGGCCCAGCCGGTGACCCCGACCCTTCCCGAATGCTATGGGAAGGGTTATGACGGTGGGGCCAAGGCCTGCCTGTTGTGCAATTCGATAGACGACTGTGAGGTTGCTTGCCTGCAAGCCCGCCGGGCGGCCAGCAAGGCGGCGGCGGCGGTGGACACCCCGGCGGCCACGGCCCAGGTAGCGACCACGGCCCAGGTAGCGGCCACGGCGGCCCAACCGGTGGTCCCGGCCAACATGAGCCCCGAAGAGTTGGACGCCAACCTGAAAAAGGCCCTGGGCCTCTAATCCCTGGCCCGGCGGGGAAGGCCCCGCCGGGTATCATGAAAGGCCCCCATGGACAAGACACTAATTCTGGACGGGAACAACATGGTGGCGATCGCCAACGCCGCCACGGACCTGAAGGCCCCCGACGGTACGCCCACTGGGGGGATAATCGGTTTCCTTCGATCCCTTCGGGCCATTATCGAAGACGTCAACCCGGTCAGCGTCGTGGCAGCGTGGGACGGTGGCAAAAGTCGTTATCGGGTGGCCAAATTCCCAGCCTACAAAGCCCATAGGGCGGCAGAACGCAACCTGGAACAACAGATCAAATACGGCAACCTGATTAAGCAGTTGCCCCTGGTCCAGGAGATCACCGGCGCTTTGGGGATCGGCAACGTCAGAATCCCCGGCTACGAAGGGGACGACGTGGTGGCCATGTTGGAAGCCAGGGTCCAGGCGAAAGGGCCTGACCAGGCGGCGGTGATCGTGTCTACTGACAAGGACATGCTGCAACTGGTTTCTGATCGCTGTTGGGTTTACAACCCAATCAAAAAATCCTCCACCATGGTCGGCAACTTCCATGAAACGACTGGCGTGACCAGGGCCCAATACCCTGAATTCAGGGCAATGGTGGGGGACCCCAGTGACGGGATTCCAGGCGTGTTTGGGATAGGGGAGGGAACAGCCAAAAAGGTCCTGGCCGAACATGGGACCTTTGCCAATTTCCTGACCCACTATGAAGACCGCAAGCCGAAGGGCAAAAAGCTATCCGATCTGTACGCCCATCAGGAAGACGTCAGGACCTACATGGACCTTATGCGGTTACCAGCCCCGTATGACGGGACCCCGGCAGAAACCTGGGGCCCCGCCTATGACTTGCGGGCCCTGATCGATATGTTCGGGCGTTATCAATTCCGGTCCCTACTGGGGGACCATACCCAATTCCTACGGCCCTTCGCCGGGCTAATTGGAGAGCAACTTGGCTGATATCGGGAAAATAGTCGCTGGTTTTCGTAAGCAGGTAGGGGAGTCCTATTTCATCGTCAACGGGGAGCCCACAGGCTTCCTGTCCACCGGCTGGGCCCCGTTGGACCGGGCAATGGGCGGCGGGTTTGCGATCCCGAAGCTGACCGTCCTGGCCGGGAAATACAGCGCCGGGAAAACCATGCTGGCCCTGGTGGCCGCCAAACAAGTCCAGGCCCAGGGTGGCCTGGTCGTGTACTGCAACTCAGAGCGGGCCCCAGTGGCCACCAGAGCGGCCCAGTTGGGGATCGACATTACCGCCGATAGCTGGATGGAACTGGCCGTCCCCGTCCTTGACAGCTACTACAAGGGCGAAGGTGCCAAGGTGGCGAAGACCAAGGAAAACCTGGTCATGGGCTTCTTTGACATTATGACCTTGCTCCTGAACATGATCCATGACGCCGATCCCAACCGGCTGATCCTGGTGATCCTGGACACGGTCAGCACCACCCCCACGGCCAGGGCGCTTCAAGGGATCGCGGGCCAGGCCCTGGTGGGCAACACGGCCAGGGTCATGGGTCAGTGTATGCCTGGATTCAATCAGCAAATGTCAGACCTGAAGGTGGCCGTGATCTTCATCAACCACCTGACCCAGAAGATCGGCCAGTCCTGGGGGGATGACACGACCATGGTGGCAGACACCCAGCAAGGCCACTATGCGGTCAACGTGGTCAAGATGTGGCGCACCAAGGACCTGGAAGTGAACAAGAAACCGGTGGGCCATGAGATACGGGCGCGGGTGACCAAGAACAAGATCACCGGGACCAGGGTCAAGGACGTCAAATTCCCGATCTATTACGATACGGGCATTCCAGAGATCGCCGGGATGGTGGAGCTTTTGGCCGAAAACTCCACCCGTAAAGGCTTCATCGAATTGGCCGGGAAACAAGAGGGCAAGAACGCCGTGATCGACAAGGCGGCCAGTGACCCGGCCCTGACCAGAGCCTTGCGCCAAGAGGCCCAGGAGCTAATGGCCAAACTCCTGATTGAGGACAAGGCCGCCCCGCCCGCTGACGCCATGTCCCCAGTAGATGATTCTTCCAATCCGGTATAATTACAGTAACTGCTAACTGGAGAAAATGACATGGCCCGGTTTGACGCTGTAATCATGGGTGACCTTCACGCCCACAACTATCGCCGGATGGCCGTCGTGGGCCCAGACGGGCGCACTGACCGCCTTGGCCATTGCATATCGGCCCTTGATCAGTTCGTGTCCTACAGTAGGGAAAACGACGCCTGGCGTTGTTTTGTGGGCGATCTGATTCATGAGCGGGGCCGGGTGGATACCCTGGTCCTGAACAGCGTCAGCCGGTCCATGGCGTATGACGGCCAGGTGGACCTATTCCTGGCAGGCAACCACGACCAGGTGAGCCAGAGCGACAAGGGGACTGAATCCTGTCTGTCTGGCGTCCTGGGGGCGGCCAATTCCCCGGTGGAAGGCCGGATCGTGGTGGAAGTCCCCCAGGTCGTTTCGATCGGCGTCCCTGATATTGGGTCCATAGCCTTCGGGTGCTTGCCCTACCGACGCAAGCCCGACCTTTTGCGCCAAGGGATCGCTGACATTGAAGCTGACCCGGCCTGGGTCAATGCCGACTTCAAGATATTCCTGGGGCATTGCGGTCTGGCCGAAGAGGCCAAGCGCCTGAAGATCGCCGAAGAGTGCATAAGCGCCGGGGCCGTCCCTTCAGACGCCGCCCTGGCCGTCTTCGGCCACTATCACGAACCGGCAGACGTGACCGATCGGGTGGTAATGGTGGGGGCCCCCATGATGCATACCTTTGGCGATCTGGAGCCTGACCGGGGCTTCATTCACCTGACGATTGAGGGTGGGGAATTGACCTGGAAACGGGTCCCTATCACCACCACCCCGAAGTGGTTCACTGTCAGGGGCCTGGCCGATATCGGGCCGCACCTGGCCGGGGCCTATGTCCGGGTGATCGGGAAGACCAAGGCGGGCCTGGCCAGGACTCTGGCCGCCACTGAGGAAACCGCCCCCATGGCGGTCAACTCCCTGGTAAAGCCCGACCCCAAAAAGGACGATACCCGCCTGGGCCTGAACCTGGCAAGCACGGCTGAAGTCAGCCTGGCCACCTATATCGGGGCGTTCCCGCCCAAGTCCCCTTTAACCACAGAGGCGATCATGCAGGCCGCTACTACCCTGGGGGCTTAGGTGGGCGTCATACAAGTCATGAACCGCCACGGGCGAATAAGTGACGTGGATGAAGCTTGGTTCAGGGCCCCCGATAACAGGGACCATATTCGGGATGCTGGCCTGCATGAAGTCAAATGGCCGGTGGGGAACATGCTAGGCCTGAACCAGGCCGCCCGTTTGCCTGTTGTGGTGGGCGACGGGAAAGTAGTGACCAAGGAATTCAGTGGTGGAACCTTTGTCGTGGTCAAAATAGGGCAACGAAAGGGTGGGGAGCCCATGTATTGGCTGGCCACCCAACCTAAGCTGAAGCCAACCATGCCCCTGACCCAGTCCCATATCGACAAAAACTTCAGGCTGATCGGGCTTACAACCCCTAACACGATCCCCGATTGCCCGTTGCCAGCGCTGGCCCCGAAGGCCCATAAGGCCCCGAAGGCCCCGGCAGGGTACGACCCCCGGCCCATGCGCCCGAAGGTGGCCCCGGTCCCCAAGCAGCCGGAAGAAATGACCATGGTCGAAATAGCCCAACTTCGCCGTCAAGGCGCAAAAATAAAGGTGGCGTGATGCAGATCGAACGGGTGGAAGGCAAAAATTTTCTGAGCCTGGGGGACTTCAGTTTTGACCTGGCCGGGCGCGGGATCATATCGGTGCGTGGGGTCAACGAAGACAAGGGCGGGTCTGACTCCAACGGGGCGGGCAAAAGCGCCCTGTTTGAATCAATCGGATGGTGCCTGTACGGCCAGACGGTCAGGAAGCTGGCCCCCGACAAGGTGATTAACCGATACGGGGACGGGGCTTGTGAAGTGCGGGTCTACCTGACTGGACCAGCCGGGGACAAATACATTGTGGAGCGCAAGCGGGCCAAGGGGAAGGCAATCCTTACCCTGACCACGTTGAACCAGGACGCTTCGGCGTCTTCAGCCCAGGCCACCCAAGAGGCAATCGACGCCCTTATGGGCCAGGGCTGGGACTTGTATTGTGCCAGTGGATATTTTGGCCAGGGGTCCCTGGTCGCCTGGCCGTCCCTGACAGACCGCCAGGTCAAGGCGATCTTCACGGCGGCGCTGGCCCTGGATGAAGACGAATCCCGCTTCCTGGCCGCCAAGGAACATCACCGGGGTCTGTTAGTTGACCTAGCCCGCCTTGAGGGGTCCATACAAGCCCATGAGCAGGCCGGGAGCGTTGCCAGGGGTAACCAGGCCAGTGCGGTGCAACGTGAGCAGGAATGGGAGATCACGCGGTCTGAGCGGGTGAAACGGGCCGAAGAGCGGGCCCAGATCACCTTGGACCAAGCGGCGGCAGAGCGGGCCAGGAGCCCAAAGGCCCCCGACTTAGCGCGGGTGGCGAAGATCAGGGCCGACATAGCCAAGCAGGGCCAGGAAGAGGCCCGGCAAAAGGCCGGGGCCCAGGCGGCCCAGGAACTACGGCAAAAGGTGGTCGCCCTGGAAACCCGGCACAACATTGACCAGAAGACCCTGGCCGGGGTCCGGGCTGAGATCGAAAGGGCGGGCAAGCTACTGGGTAGCGATTGCCCGACTTGTGGGCGCAAGATCGGCCCCCAGGAAGTGGGCCGGGTGACCGCCGGGCAACAGTCCAGGGCGGGGGAACTGGGGACGGCAATCGCTACCCAGGGCCAGCTACTGGCGGCGGCCAGGGCCCGCGTTGCTCAGTTGGAAGACCAGGTAGAAGACGCCCGTGAGGCCCGCGCCCTGGCCCAGGAGCTACGGCAGGAACTTGGCCAACTGGAACTAGAGGCTAAATACGCCGCCGCCCACAGTGACAACGTGGCCCGGCTGGAAGCCCAGTATGGGGCCGAAGTGAACTGGGCCAAGGAAATAGGCCTGGAACAAAACCCCTGGATAGTTGAACAGGACAAGTTTAAGGCCCAGGCCGTGAAGTCAGACCAGGCCGCCGAAGCGGCCAGGGTGGACCACGCCAAGGTCGAGGTCAGCGCCATGGCCTATCAGTACCTGATTGAAGCCTATGGGCCGTCTGGCATCCCCAGTCACAAGCTGGATTCGGTCACCCCGGAACTGAATGCCGCCGCCGCGCACTACAGCAACAGCCTGACCAACGGGGCGATTATGATCGACTTTCAGACCACCAAAAAGCTGAAGACGGGGGAAGTGCGGGAGAAATTCCAGGTGACGGCTATCAACGAAAGTGGCTCTGACGCCTATGGCGGTCTAAGCAGCGGCGAAAAGCGCCGGGTGGACCTGGCTTGCTCCCTGGCCTTCAGGGCCCTGGTCGCGGCCCAGGCCAAACAGACCGGGCTCTTGATCGTGGATGAAGTCTTTGACGCCCTGGACGCCACGGGCCAGGAACTGGTCCTGGAGCTTTTGGAAACGGAACTACCCCCAGGCGGGACGATTATCGTGATCACCCATAACCAGGCCCTGGCCGCCCACTTCCCCCAACAAATCACCATGGTCAAGCGTGACGGCGTGACCAGGATGGCCGCCTAATGGATGCTCAGGAAAAGCTATTTGCTGACTATGCCGTGGGCAGCGGTGACCACCATGAGGTCAGCTTTGATGAAGAGCCCAAGGTGGTCCTTAAACCCAAACTGGGCGGGGCCTGGGTCCAGGCCTGGATTTGGGTCGGCTAGGATGAACTTGAATGAACGTCCAGGACGCTAAGGCCCAGGTGAAGGCCGCCCTGATCGCCGGGGAAGTTTCAACGTGTCCTTGTTGCGGTCAGACCTGCAAGCTGTACCGGCGCAAGTTGAACAGCGGCATGGTGCGGGTCCTGATCGCCATGTATCGCCTGGGCAGCGGGGGCCGGTGGGTGCATATCAACCGGGAGATCAGGACCTATGCCAGGGATTACAGCTACCTTTCCCGGTGGGGGCTGATAGAACAGGACCTTAGCCGTGGCAGCGGTGGCTTTTGGCGGCTGACTGCCCTGGGCGAAGAGTTTGTCACCAGCCGGGGGAAGGCTGTCCCCAAGTATATCCTGATGTATAACAACAAGTTGCTTGGCTTTGGGCCTGAAGAAACCACGATCATCCAGGCCTTGGGCGATAAATTCGACTATCGGGAGCTTATGGGATCATGACAGCCAAGCCCAAAGCGAAGGTCAGGGGCCGGGGGAAGGGCGGCGCAAATGAACGCCTGGTCTGCCGCCAACTCAGCGAGTGGTGGACCGGCCAGAAAAAGCCGGTCGTCTTCTGGCGATCGGGTGGCAGCGGGTCAGTCCAGACGGTCAGTAAGGATTCCCCGGCCATGGCCGGGGACGTTATGGCCACCCATCCCGACGGGTATGGGCTGATTGACCGGTTCCTGATCGAGCTTAAATGTGGGCGGCAATGCAGGACCCTTGATCAACTCATGTATGGGTCAGAAAAAAGCCCCCTTTTCAGGTGGTGGGTCAAGGCCCGGATGGAAGCCGACGCGGTTGGCCGGGGGCCCATGTTGATAGTTAGTCCACAGGGAAGGCAGGCCTATGTGGTCATGCTGACCATGGCCTGGCTAGGACTGGACCCGGCCAAGACGATCGACTGGCGGCCCTTCCTGACTACGGTCCTGGCCCAGGACTATGTGGCCGCGTTCCCCTTTGCCACGCTCCTGGAAAACCCGCAGTTGCGGGCCGATATAGAGCGACCCTAAAAAATTCGTTTGACACGGCGCAGGGGTCCCTGTAATCGTGAGGGATGCCATACCAAATTTATCAGAGGTCCGGGCACTACCATGGAAGCTTCGCCTATGACGGGAAGCGGGTCCAGAAGTCTTTAAGGACCACTGACCCAGAGGTGGCGGAGCGCCGGGCGGCTGAACTTTTCCTGGCCCTGACCGGAGCCCCGGCCACGGCCCGCGCAATCAAGCCGATAACTCCCAAGGAATTTGTGGAAGAATACCTGGCATTTAGCCAGACGAACAAGCGCAAGAACACGTTTGTTCGTGACGCTACCACCTTGAAAACCTTGTGGCTCCCGTTCCTGGCCCAGGAAGACGTCCTGATCGTCAGCCAGATCAGGGCCCAACACCTGGAGCGCTACAAGGTGGCCAGAAGTCGCCTGGGCCGGGCGGCGCGAACCATAAATCGGGAACTGGACACAATCAGACATTCGCTGGCCAAGGCCCAGCTTTGGGAGTATCACCAGGATAACCCCGGCCTGGATATCGCCAAGATCAAGGTCCCCACCGATGAGCCGCCGAACTTCCTGACCCAGGCCCAATGCCACAGTCTTCTGACTACAGCGTCTGCCGAAGCCCCCACTTGGGTCTATTACATGATCCTGACTGGGATGCTGACTGGCCTACGCCGTCGGGAGTTGATCTTCCTGGAGTGGGCTGACGTTGACCTGGCCGGGCAATTCATCCGGGTCCAGGCCAAGGCCCAATTCGACTATCACACTAAAACGGGACGTTCCCGTCAGATTCCCATCAACCCTAGGCTGGACCAGGAGCTTCGGGAGTGGAAGGAAATTGGGCTGAAATTCGGCTTGAACGGGCCCTGGGTCTTTGGCCTGGAGCCCCACCACCACCGCTGGGTCAGCCGCTGGATGCAGCGGCTTCTGACCAGTTGTGGGCTTTACCATAAGGGCTTGGCTTGGCATACGTTGCGCCATACCTTTGCCAGTCATTTAGCCATGGCCGGATGCCCCATGGCCGTCTTGGCGGGCTACCTGGGCCACTCCACCACCAGGACCACCGAACTTTACCAGCACCTGGTCCCCGACCTTCGCCATGGATTTATCAAGGCGATCGACACTTTGGCCCTGCCTGAATAAAACTTCGCTTAGTGTTCATTTAATCCTTGACGAGGGAAGGGCCCTAGGGTATTCTGACGAACATGAATCAAGCACTAACTGCAAACAAGGGGAGCGAAACCATGGAAGTCACGAATGCCCAGGCCGCTGAAATGGGAGCCTACTTCAGGACGCTTTGCAAGACCGGCGGGACCCCGGCGCTGATGGCCAAGGCCCAGAGCATGGTCAACAGTCTGGCCCAGGACCTGATCAGGAATTACCCCGACCTGGCCGAAGCCCACCCGAAGGCAATCGGCAGACTGGCCCGTAAGTCGGTCATGGCCTTCATCCGCTCTTGCGTCAACACCCCCGCCATAGGAGCCCCCTTCAACAGCGCCGACGCCGATATCGCTCCCGTGGTCGTGACGGGTGGCCCCCATGACTAAGTTGGACAAGCTGGTTATTGACGCCCGCAGTCGTGGATTCCAGACCAGTTTCTATAACGATATTGAACCGTTGGTCTATATCTACAAGAAAGGGGATCAGGCCGGGGCCGCCCTGGCCATTTCCTTCACCGAAGGGGTAGGGGGTCGGCGCTTCAAAAAGGCCCACAGAACAGACCTTCCCCAGGAAAGGCCGCCCGTCATCGGGTCGGTAGAGGCTTGCGGGGAAGCGCTGGGCGTCTGGCAGGCCCATCAGTAGCTTCCTGATTCCGGTATAATTACAGTAACTGCTAACTGGAGTCAGAAGTGGAATTCAAGCCGCAGATAACCGATTCCCTGATTGAGGCCGCCGCGTCTGATTGGTGCGACTATCTGGTCAATCAGGTAATCATGGACCGCGACCCCATGACCTTCGGTGCCTTTTTTGAAGGGTGGATGATTCACCAAGGCGTGACCCCTGACGAACTGGCCCAGGGGATAATGGCCCTTGACGCCCAGGAATTGCCCTACCGCGATTGTCAAGTTGTGGTCCCTGATTGTCAACCTGTAGCCCTGTATGTCGATTCGGTGGAGCCCTACAAAAGGGCCGCCCGGCACGGTTAACCGGCTGGCCCGGCTACGAAGTTGAACGGCAAATATTGCAGGAACACCGGGCCAGGGCTGACCGCCTTGGCCCGGTCCATTTAAAACTTTGCTTTGTGTTCATTTAATCCTTGACTATAGTTAGTGCTCACTGTAATAATACGAACCATGAGCAACGCAACTTTCACAGGAGATCAAGTCATGGCAACCCCCTGGATGACCCGCGCCGCCGCCTCTGAAATTATTGATGACGCCCTGAACGCCACCCCCGGCCTGACCATGGGGGAACTGATTCGCCGGGTCTGGGGCGCTGAATACGATCAGGACCAGGCCAACATGGTCAGGTTCATTGTGCTGTCCTGGGAGCGCATGGGCGGGATCAGACGCCGGGGCGATCAAATCTTCCTGGCCAGGGAAGCCGCCTGATGGCCCCGCGCCCTTTGATCAACGTGGGGGCCCCCGCCCCCATTAAGGCCTCTTTTGACCTGAATGAGTTGGGCGGGCTGGACGATCAGACTCTTGTCAACGTCTGGGATACGGCTGGTGGACTGGTCAGGATCAGGAAGCTGGCAGAGGTGGCCAAGGCTGACGATGAAATGACCAGGGAACTGTTTGAACGGATCGTGGCCAAGATGCATAGCCGGGGGCTTATGCCTGCTGAAGTGCCGCCAGGAGTCCCTGAGCCGCCCCAGGCCGCGTCCAAATCAGAAGACCCCGTAACGGCCCCGTTCACTGTGACCGGCCCTCCTGGGAGCCGATCATGGGCCAAGGCTATCTCTACCTTTTACCCTGCATCTGGCAACGGCTACGCATTCAGCGGGGGCTTTTTAGACTCTCCCCTTAGAGTTGCAAACAAGAGCTATGCCCTTTTGGCCTGCCAGCCCGATGGCCAGGCATCTGGCCCAAGGTGCTATGTCCTGGTCAAGGTGCTAAATGGTGCAGTCTTAGATTGGGGACACAAGATTGACGGCGTCCCCCTGTTCACCTTCAAGGGTAAGAATATGGTCATGGTGTCAGTCGGGTTTGAGGGCTGCAAGATCACCTCAGACGGCTGGGCCGCCATGATAAAAGAATTCCCAATCATGGAGAAATGGGCCTACAAAGGCCGCCCCGGCGGCTTGGCCCCGATCGCCCATTATCTGCTCAGGAACGGGATCGGCTGCACCCCAGACGACTGGATGGCCTAGGCCCGTCACAAGAACTGTGACAAAACCGTGACAAAAGCACTTAGGGGAGCCAGCGCTGGCTCCCCTAAGTGCTTGAAATTATTGGTCGGGACGACTGGATTTGAACCAGCGACCCCTGCGTCCCGAACGCAGTGCTCTACCATGCTGAGCCACGTCCCGACTGGGTGTACTTGTCTACCTCAGGGCCTTGGTTCTGTCCAGCCCTTTTTATCCGGCCAGCTGGGCTATTTGTCCGGCCGCCGGGCCCACAGCCTCCAGGAAATTTAAAAGGATGCGCATGGTGGCCCCCCAAATCATGTCCTGGCCCTGGTAAAGGGCGATCTGCCTGAGCGGCATGCCCTCCCAGGTCATGTCCACGGTTTGGTAATTGCTCTGGTC
>Ga0180016_100090_pt1 | contig 40036 bp, 40 predicted proteins | sample KR46_M_MetaG_FD_129673 | JGI IMG/M metagenome (GOLD analysis project Ga0180016, IMG submission 129673) | Groundwater microbial communities from the Olkiluoto Island deep subsurface site, Finland - KR46_M_MetaG | ecosystem: Environmental > Aquatic > Deep subsurface > Groundwater | place: Finland... | reverse complement strand
GGCCGTGGCCGGGGCCACCACCACCGCCTGTGCCCAGCGGGCCAGGTCGATGTGGCTGATGGTGGCCTCCTGATCCGGATCGAACCAGTCGCCGGGGACAGGGTGGCCGGTGAGGGCGGTGAAGGTGAGCGGCCCCACGAAACGCCGGGCGTGGTCGCTCATCACCACCCGCACATCGCAGCCGGACTGGGTGAGGCGGCTGGCCAACTCGGCGGCCTTATAGGCGGCTATGCCCCCGGTGATCCCCAGAAGCACCCGCTGCTTGTCGTCGTTTTGCTCCATCAGTCCACCGTGGGGGCCACCCAGATGGTCACTTCGGTGCTGAAGGTGTCCTCCATGATGTTGACCACCGCGGTCTTGCCCTTTTTGGCGAAGAACAGCACCACTCTGGGGTACTTGTAGGAGCCCTGGAGCACCCAGTTGTCCTTTTGCATGGAGTCGATGAAGAAGTTGATCAGGCTCTGGACCTCCAGGTTGTCGGAGAAGACCAACACCCCGGCCTTGAACTTGCCGGCCCGGAAGATGAGCGAGCGTTTCTTGTCCAGCTTCAGGGCGTTGGGCACCTGGATGTCGTCAAAGTCGTAGTAACGACCGATGGCGGCCGGAGCGGCGGCCCCGCCCTTGCCCGCGGCAGGCGCCTGGACGCTGGCCTTGCCGGACTCCGCGCCCACCGGCTGGGCCGAGAAAATGGAGCATCCACCCAGCCCCAAAAGGCTCAGGCCCAACAGGGCCACCAGGATACCTTTACCGAATCTCATGATATGGCGACTCCCCTCTTGCATTGATTGGGGCCAGGCAAACTCACACTTACAAACGGGCCACCACCAGCTCGTCCATCTCCTTGCGGGTGGGCTTGCTGGTGCCGCCGTCGGGATGACCCAGGGCCACCACGGCCATGAGCTCCAGCTCCTCGGGCATACCCACCACCTCGCGCACTTCCTTGGCGCTCTTGAGTATCTCGCCCAGCCACACCGCGCCCAGGCCCAGGCCGTGGATCATCAGCAGCATGTTCTCAAGGCAAGCGCCCACCGCCTGGTGGTCCTTGGTGTCATTGTACATGGAAGGCAGATGGATGAAGGTGCAGATAAGCACCGGGGCGTTTTTGATCACCGCGCCGAATTTGGTGAAAGGGGCGATCTTGGCCCGCAGCTCGGGGTCGCGCACCACGCAGAAGCGCCAGGGCTGGTTGTTGTTGCCGCTGGGAGCCCAGCGCCCGGCCTCCAAAATGGTGTTGATCATGTCGTCACTCACCGGCTCCGAGGAGAAGCGGCGAGTGCTGCGGCGGGACTTGATGAAATCCAGCAATTGCGTATCTTGCATGTAAACTCCCTTTCGTTGTTAACCGGCATGGTAACAAGGCCTATGAGGGGCGTCAAGCTCCCGGCCTGGCATACAAATCCCCCTTGCGCCCCTCGCGGGTGGCGGCTAGACTGACAGCCGGGGCCGACCACCTAAACGCCCTTTTTCCGGAGGCTGCATGACAAAGATAACCGCCGCACTAGTTTTTTGCCTCTTTTTTGCCCTGGCCCCATGGCAGGCGGCGGCAGTGGACGACGGCGGCTCCCTGGTGATGGGCACCATCGGCGACGCCACCAGCATGATCCCCATGATCACCAGCGACTCGGCCAGCCACGAGATGAGCGGCCTGGTCTACAACGGCCTGCTCAAATACGACAAGGATCTCAACCTGGTGGGCGACTTGGCTCAGTCCTGGACCGTGAGCCCGGACGGGCTGACCATCACCTTCAAGCTTCGACAGGGGGTGCGCTGGCAGGACGGCAAGCCCTACACCGCCAAGGATGCCTTGTTCAACTGGCAGTTCATGGTGGACCCCAAGACCCCCACCGCCTATTCCGGCGACTACATGAAGGTGACCAAGGCCGAGGCCTTGGACGACCACACCTTCCGGGTGCGCTACGACGAGCCCTTCGCGCCGGGCCTTGCCTCCTGGACGCTCAGCCAGATGCCCCGGCATTTGCTGGAGGGCAAGGACGTGCGGGCTTCGGAGTTGAACCGACATCCCATGGGCACCGGGCCCTATGAGTTCGTGCGCTGGGACCCTGGGGCGCGGGTGGTGCTGCGATACTTCAAGGACTACTTCATGGGCCGGGCCCACATCAGCCAGGTGACCTACCGGGTGATACCGGACATGGCCACCATGTTCCTGGAGCTGAAGTCCGGCGGCCTGGATTGGATGGGGCTCACCTCCCTGCAGTACCGCCGCCAGACCGAGACCGCCTTTTTCAAGAAAAACTTCGTCAAGTACCGCTACCTCTCATCCTCCTACTCCTATTTGGGCTACAACCTCAAGGACCCGCGCTTCGCGGACAAGCGGGTGCGCCAGGGCCTGAGCTACGCCATCAACAAACAGGAGATCATCAAGGGGGTGCTCCTGGGCCTGGGCCGGGTGTGCACCGGGCCCATCAAGCCGGGCACCTATTGGTACAACCCCAAGGTGCTGCATTTCCCCTACGACCCGGCCAAGGCCAAGGAGCTTTTGGCCCAGGCCGGCTGGAAGGACCGCGACGGCGACGGGGTGCTGGACAAGGACGGACAGCCCTTCGAGTTCACCATCCTAACCAACCAGGGCAACTCCTACCGGGCCAACACCGGGGTGATCATCCAACAGCGCCTGGCCCAGATCGGGGTGCGGGTGAAGCTCAGGACCGTGGAGTGGGCCGCCTTCATCAAGGAGTTCATAAACAAGGGCCGCTTCGAGGCGGTTCTTTTGGGCTGGACCATGAGCCCGGACCCGGACCAGTTCGACATATGGCATTCCTCCAAGGCCAAGCCGGGCCAGCTCAACTTCACCTATTACAAGAACCCAGAGGTGGACCGCCTCCTGACCGAGCAGCGCCGCATCTTTGACCGGGAAAAGCGCCGGGCCCTAATCTTCAAGCTCCAGGAAATCCTGGCCGAGGACCAGCCGTACACCTTCCTGTACGTGGCCGACGCCCTGCCCATCCTGGCCGCGCGCATCAAGGGCATCACCCCCGCCCCGGCGGGCATCAGCTACAACTTTACCGACTGGTGGGTGCCGGGGGCCCTCCAGCATCCAGCCCTGACCAGGTAAGGCCATGCTCACCTACCTCGCCAAACGCCTGGCCATGATGGTGCCGCTATTGATCGGCATCACCTTCATCAGCTTTTTGATCATGCACCTAGCGCCGGGCAGCCCCACCGACCTGGCCACGGACCTGAACCCCAAGGTAAGCGAGATCGCCAAGGAGCGCCTGACCAAGCTCTACGGCCTGGACAAGCCCCTGCCGGTGCAGTACTGGAACTGGCTCAAGCGCCTGGCGGTGTTGGACTTCGGTCGCTCATTCGCCCCGGACGGCCAGCCGGTGCTCGCGAAGATAGCCGACCGCCTGCCCATCACCGTGACCATCAACCTGCTATCCCTGGCCCTTGTGCTGGTCATCGCCGTGCCCATAGGGGTGTACTCGGCCACCCACCGGGGCTCCATCTTCGACCAAGCCACCACGGTGTTCGTTTTCCTGGGCTTTGCCACGCCCACATTCTGGCTGGCCCTGTTGTGCATGATCCTGTTCGGGGTGGTCTTGGGCTGGCTGCCCATCAGCGGCATAAAAAGCCTGAACCACGACCAGCTTTCCTGGGCGGGCCAGCTTTTGGACTACGCCCGGCACCTGGCCCTGCCGGTGCTGCTGAGCGCCTTCACCTCCCTGGCGGGCATGAGCCGCTACATGCGGGGCAACATGCTGGAGGTGATACGCCAGGACTACGTGACCACCGCCCGGGCCAAGGGCCTGCCCGAGCGCCTGGTGATCTACAGCCACGCCCTCAGAAACGCCCTGATGCCGGTTATCACCATCCTGGGCCTCTCGGTTCCCGCCTTGATCGGCGGCTCGGTGATCTTCGAATCCATCTTCGCCATACCCGGCATGGGCAAACTGTTCTACGACTCGGTCATGGCCCGGGATTATCCGGTGGTCATGGGCGGCCTGGTCATCGGCGCGGTGCTCACCCTGGTGGGCAACCTCTTGGCCGATCTGGGCTACGCCCTGGTCGACCCCAGGGTGAGGTCCAAATGAGCGCGGGCGGCGAATACCGGGGCCTGTGGGGCCAGTTCGTGCACAACCTGGGGGCCAACCGCTTGGCCCTGCTGGGGCTGGCCGTGGTGCTGGGCCTTTTGGTGGTGGCCGCCCTGGCCCCCTGGCTCACCGTGCACGACCCCAACGCCATCGACGTGGAGGCCATCCTGCTGCCCCCCAGCCTGTCCCACCCCTTCGGCACCGACGAACTGGGGCGCGACGTGTTCTCGCGCATGGTCATGGGCTCGCGGGTGAGCCTGGAGGTGGGGCTCATCTCCGCCGGGCTGGCCACCCTTATCGGAGTGGTGCTGGGGGCCTTGGCGGGCTACTACGGCGGTTGGGTGGAGTCCACGGTGATGCGCTTCACCGACATGATGCTCTGCTTCCCCACCTTCTTTTTGATCCTGGCGGTGATCGCCCTGCTGGAGCCGTCGATCCTCAACATCATGGCGGTGATCGGGCTGACATCCTGGATGGGAGTGGCCCGCCTGGTGCGGGCGGAGTTCCTTAGCCTCAAGGAGCGCGAGTACGTGGTCGCGGCCAAGAGCCTGGGGGCGGGCGATCTGCGCATCATCTTTCGGCACATCCTACCCAACGCCATGGCCCCGGTCTTGGTGGCCGCCACCCTGGGGGTGGCCGGGGCCATTCTGGTGGAGAGCGGCCTGTCCTTCCTGGGCCTGGGAGTGCAGCCCCCGGCGGCCAGTTGGGGCAACATCCTCAACCAGGGCAAGGCGAACATAGAGATCGCCTGGTGGCTCAGCCTGTTCCCCGGCCTGGCCATCCTGGTCACCGTTTTGGGCTACAACCTTTTGGGCGAGGGCATCCGCGACGCCCTGGACCCGAGATTGCACTAACGGCCGCTCCTAAAGGGCGCGCCCTGATACCCCTTAGACAAACCGTCTGGAGAAAATCATGCCCTTTGTCAACGTCAAGGTAACCAGAGGCCCCCTCACCGTGGAGCAGAAGCAGCAGATCATCGCCGGGATGACCGAGGTTCTCTACTCGGTGCTCAACAAGAAGCCCGAGACCACCTACGTGGTCATCGAGGAGCACGACACCGACAACTGGGGCGTGGGCGGCGAGAGCCTCACGGTGCGCCGCGCCCGCCACAGCGGCTAGCCATGGCCGCCCCTATGCCGGGCCTCACGGTCCGGCCCATGACCTTTGAAGAGGTGCGCGACCTGGCCGTGCCCTGGGCCGCCTCCGAGGGCTGGAACCCCGGCCTGAACGACGCGGCGGTATTTTACGCCACCGATCCCCAGGGATTTTTCGTGGCCGAGAACCAGGGCCAGGCCCTGGGCTGCATCTCGGCGGTGAACTACGGCGACGTCTACTGCTTCCTGGGCTTCTTCCTGGTGCGGGCGGACATGCGCGGACGGGGCATAGGCATGGCCATGAGCCAGGCGGCCCTGGCCCACGCCGGGCAGCGCATCATGGGCCTGGACGGGGTGGTGGCCCAGCAGGACAATTACCGCTCCGCCGGGTTCGAGCCGGCCTTCAAGAGCGTGCGCTACGCCCGCCCCGGCGGCGGGGATGAGCCCGGCGGGGCCATGGAGCTGGCCACCCTGCCCTGGGAGATGGTGTTGGCCTATGACTTGGCCCATTTCCCGGCACCCCGCCACGAGTTTTTGCGCGCCTGGCTGGCCATGCCCGGAGCCACGGCCCTGGGGATGATGGACAGCGGCGAGCTGGCGGGCTATGGGGTGATCCGGCCTTGCCAAGAGGGATACAAGATCGGGCCCCTGTTCGCGGCCGGGGCCGAGGAGGCCCGCATCCTGTACTTGGCCTTGGCCTCTCGGGCCCAGGGGGCCACGGTGTATTTGGACGCGCCCCACAACAACCCGGCTGCGGTGGAACTGGCCCGTGAGCTGGGCATGGAGCCGGTGTTCGAGACCGCGCGCATGTACAAAAACGGTGAACCGCAGTGGTTGGCGGACGAGGTATTCGGCATCACGACATTCGAATTAGGTTAGGGGGACGAAATATGCTGGTGCGCAACCTGGAGCATCCCGACACCCAACTGACCCGCTACCAGGCCCACGGCGGCGGGGTGGCCCACATGATCCTGGACGTGCGCCGCCACCTGGACACCCTCATGTTCTTGGCCCACGCCTCGGTGCCGCCGGGCAACAAGCTGGAGGGCCACGTGGACCCCATGGAGGAGATCTACATCATTGAGAAGGGCAAGGGGATCATGCAGGTGGATGAGGAGAAGCGCGAGGTGTTTCCCGGCGACGCCATTCACCTGCCCATAGGCTCCTGGCACGAGTTGAGAAACCACGGCGAGGAAGAGTTGACCATCCTGGTGGTGGCCGGGCTCATCCCCGGCCAGGGCGCCTGAGGGGTCAAGCCCGGATAATTCATGAAGGTTGAGCGGCGGCGTTCAACGAATACATGCTTATGCTTTTATTATGACAATGACATTGGCTGCGTCGGGACCGAGCGCTAATCCTACCGGCACAGCCAGCCACCGGCAGACAAGGCGCCTGGCAAGCGAGAGACGCAGGCGTAGCCGGAGGCTACGTTGAGGACCGAGCGAAGCCAGCAACGCAGTATGCCGGAGGCTGGCGAAGCCGGGCGTGCAAGCTTCATGAAGTGTGCGGGCTAAACTAATGGCGGCGGTAATGACGGATCAGCCCCGCCACCACCCCCAGCACCCGCACCTGGTCATGGCGCAGGACGATGGGCTGCATGGTGGGGTTGGCAGGTTCCAAACGGATGCAGTCCGGCTCCAGGTAGAATTTCTTGAGGGTGACGTCGCTCTCGTTGATCAGAGCCACCACGGTCTGGCCGTTCTCGGCGGTGTGGCGTTCCTCCACCACGATGACGTCGCCGGGGCGGATGTTCTCCTCGATCATGGAGTCGCCCTTCACCTCCAAGGCGAAGGTGCGGTAGCGGCCCAGCATGTCCTGGGGAATGGAAACGGTGCGGCTTTCGGCCACCGCCTCGATGGGCTGGCCCGCCTGGACCACTCCCAAAAGAGGCACCTCCACCTCGTCCAACTCGATCTCGCAGAAGCCCAAATCCTCCAGAGTTACACCCGCCATAGTCGCCTCCTGTTGATATACGCTCGTCTAGTATGCTATACACACGTAGGCGCTCTTGTCAACCCCGCAAGCGATGCTTTACCACCTGAAAGGCGGTTGTTATAGTGCCAAGCATGGTAGTAGACGCACACACCCATATCTTCCCGCCCGAGATGCAAGCCGACCGGGCCCGCTTCTGTGAGGGCGAGCTCGCCTTCGCGGCCATCTACGCCAACCCCGAGGCTCCCATGGTCACCGCCGAGGGCCTGGTGGCGGCCATGGACGGCGATGGGGTGGACGTATCCTGGGCAGTGGGCTTCCCCTGGCTAAAGGAAGAGAACGCCCGCCTGCACAACGACTACCTCATGGCCTCGGTGGCCCAGTTCCCCGAGCGCCTGCGGGGCCTGGCCGCGGTGCACCCGCCCCAGGAGTGGGCCCGGCGCGAGGCCGAGCGGGCCCTGGCCGGGGGGATGCACGGCCTGGGCGAAATCGCCTTTTACGACTCCGACCTGAACGTTAAGAGCCTGGCCCCCCTGTGCCGCCTGAGCGACGAGGCCGACCGGCCCATCCTGTTGCACACCAACGAGCCGGTGGGGCACAAGTATCCCGGCAAGGCGCCCATGACCCTGGCCGCCCTGTACGACCTGGTGACCAACCACTGCAACACCAAGCTGATCCTGGCCCACATGGGCGGGGGGCTGTTCTTCTACGCCTGCCTGAAGCGCGAGGTGTCCCAGGCCCTGGCCAACGTTTGGCTGGACACGGCGGCCAGCCCCTTCCTTTACCGCCCTCGGGCCTACGCCCTGGCCATGGAACTGATGGGCGACGACAAGGTGCTCATGGGCAGCGACTATCCCCTGCTGCCGGTGAAGCGCTACCGCCGCGAGTTGTCCTCCCCCGAGGCCGGGCTCAGCCCCCGTCAGATGGATATGATCATGGGCCGCAACGCCGCTTACTTGATTCCCTAAGCCATGAGCCCCTTGCGAATTTTATTAGCCGCCGACCTGCACCTGGGCGGACCCGTGGCCGCGCCGGACCCGGCCCTGACCGCCCCGGCGGCCCAGGCCCGTGGCACCGCCTTGGAGCGCCTGGTGGAGCTTTCCCGCCACCGTGAGGTGGGCCTGGTGCTCTTGCCCGGCGACGTGTTCCACGCCCCGGAGCCGCCCCTGGGCGCGGTGTTGGCGCTGCAAAAGGCCCTAGCCGCCTGGAGCGGGATGGGGGCCAGGGTTTTCATAGCGCCGGGCAACCACGATCCCTGGCTACCCGGTGGCGTGTGGGCCTCCTGGCCCGCCGCCGAGGGCCTGACCATCTTCGGCCCCGAGGCCCGGGGGGTGGAGCTGGCAGACGATGGCCTGTGGGTGGCGGGCATGGCCCACGCCACGGAGCGCGAGTCCCGCGACCTGTCCCAACTCTTGCCCCCTCCCCCGCCGGGGCGCACCGGCTTGGCGGTCTTGCACGCCAATATCGCCACGGCCCCCAAGCCTGGCGACCACGAGCCCTACGCCCCGGCCGGATTGCAAAACCTGCTCTCCGGGCCTTTCGCCCTGTGGGCCCTGGGGCACATCCACATCCCCCAGGGACTGGGCACGCACCCAAGGGTGCTTTACGCGGGCACGCCCCAAGGGGCGCACCTGGGCGAGACCGGCCCCAAGGGGGCCTGGCTGCTGGAGCTGAACGGTGGCGCCTTGAGCGCGGAGTTCATCCCCCTGGCCCCGCTGATGTTCCACGACCTGGTCCTGGACGACCTCATGGGCCTGGCCGACCCGGCCGCCCTGGTGGCCAAGGTGCGAGGGGCCATCGAGGCCTCGGCCTCGCCCTGGCCCCAGGAGCATTGCCTGCGCCTCAAGCTGACCGGGCCTTCGCCCCTGTGGCGGGTGCTGGGCCGGGAGACGCCCCAGGCGGTGGCCGCCTCTCTGAAGCGGGAGTTGGGCCTGGCCGGGCTGGTGCTGGATATGAACAGCCTGTGCCCGCCCGCCGATGCTGGGACCCTGGCCGCCCGGCCCGATGTGCTGGGGCGCACCCTGGCCTTGATGGCCGAGGCGACGGCTGACGACGAGGCCCTGGCCGCCCTGGCCACAGAGCTGGCCAAGTCCCTGCACCCGGACCAGCGCCGCCTGTCCCCACAAGAGCGCCGCGCCTGGCTGCGGGGCCTGCTGGACGAGGCCCGATCCCTGGCCCTGCGCGGCCTGTGGCAGGGCGGGGGGGAAAACAACGATGCGGCTTGAGCGCCTTAGCATAGGCGGCTTCGGCCGCTTGCCCGCCGGGCGGAAGTTGGAGTTCGCGCCGGGGCTCAACCTGGTGCTGGCCCCCAACGAGCGGGGCAAGACCACCCTGAGCCAGCTCATCGCCGGGTTGTTCTACGGCTTCGGCCCCCGCAAGGGCGGGGTGCACCCCTTTGAGCCCTGGACAGGCGGCGACACCGGCGGGGAGCTTATCTATCGCCTGGACTCGGGGCAAATCTTCGCCCTGAGCCGCCATCTGGACAAGCGCGAGACGGTGACCCTGCGCGACCAAGCGGGACGCGAGGTGGCCCTGAACGGCAACCAGCCGGGCGAGCTGCACCTGGGCCTGGGCCAGGGGTCTTTCCTCACGGTGGCCCGCATCGGGCTGGACGATTTGCAGCAGGCCTTGTATGCCGGGGGCGCGGGCAAGGAGCTGGAGACCACCCGCCAGTGGCTCTCAGGCTACTTCTTCAGCGAGGCGGCCACCAGGGGCGAGGTGGCTAACCCGGTGAGCGTGCGCCAGGCCTGGAGCGCCGAGCGGGAGAAGCTCTACGCCGACGACCGCCGCAAGGGGGCCGAAAGCAAGCAGCTCACCGAGCGCGCCGCCCAGGCCACCGAGGCCCTGGCCGCGGCCCTACAACGGGAGGAGCAGGCTCGCCAGGCCCGGCGCGATCTGGAGGGGCTGGCCGCCGAGGACCAAAAGTTGTCCGAGCAGCGCCGCGCCGCCGCATTGGCGGTGCAGGAGGCGGGCAAGCGCCTGGACCAGGCCAAGGCCCTGGCCCGGCGGTCCGGCCTGCTGGCGCAGATAGAAGATTTGCAGCAGCAAGGCCTGGCCACGGAACAGGACGAGGCCAAGGCCCGCGATCTGGCGGGTCAGGCCCAGGCCGCGCACAAGCGGGCCCAGGCGGCCCAGGCCGAATCAAAACAGGCCCATGCCAAGGCGGCGGAGTTGGTGCCCGGCGGCGAGCCGGAGCGCCTGGAAGCGCGCCTGCGCGCCTTGCAGGAGATGCGCTCCGAATTCAACGCGTCCCACCGCATGCAGGAGGCTGCGGAAAGCGCCCTCGCCCGCCAGGCGCGGGCCCTGCGGGAGCAGTGGGGCCTGGAGAGCGCGGCCCTGGCGGCCATCGACGGCCAGCTCCCCCATCGGGTGGAGCGCCTGCGGGGCCAGGCCCAGGAGGCGGCCCAGGCCGCCGAGGAGGCCGGGCGCGCCTTGGAGGCTCTGCCCGCCCCGCCCGCCAAGCCGGTGTGGTGGCTGGGCCTGGTGTTCATGGCCCTGGTGGCTGGCGGCAAGATCATGTTTTGGGCCTACCTGGCCCAGGTGCCCTGGTGGTTCTGGGCCCTGGGCGGTGGGCTGGCCGCGGGCGGCCTGGCCCTGTTGGGCTTTTGGCTGCACCGGCGGGGACAGAACAAGCTGGCCCGTCAGCGCCTGAGCGAGGCCCAGGCCGCTCTGGAGCAAGCCCAGGCCAAGCAGGCCACGGCGGACCAGGAACTGAGCCACACCGCCGAGAGCCTGCCGCCGGTGCTGCGCCAGTCCGAGGCCCTGGCCCTGAGCCAGGCCCTGACCGAGGCCCGCCGCCTGGAAGGCGAGCGCGAGGCCCAGGCCCGCGAGCGGGCCGCCCTGGAAGAAAAGCGCGAGGCCCTGCTGGCCCAGGCCAAACAAGCCGCGCCCCAGGCCACGGGCGGCATGGAGGCGGCCCTGGAGGAAATGCGCCAACGGGCCCGCCAGGCCCAGGACGCCCTGGCCCATGCCCGGCGGCAGCAGGAGCAGGCGGTGCGGGAGCAAGACGCGGCCAACTCCCTGGAGCAGGAGTTGGCCCGGCATCTGGCCGCCCTGAGCCTGGCCGACCTTGAGGCCCTGGCTCAGGCGCGGGAGCGCAGTCGCCAGGCGGACAAGCTGCGGGCGGCGGCGGCGGAGATCGAGCAGGGCATGGACCCGGCCGCCCTGCTCAGCACCCCGGCCCCGGAGGCGGCCCAGCAGGCTCTGGAGCAGGCACGGGAGGCCCTGGCCGCCCTGGACCGCGAGATCCAGGCCCTGGCCGGACGCAAGGGCGAGTTGGCCAAGGAGCTGGAGCACCTGGGCAAGAGCGAACCAGCCGCCCAGGCCCAGGCCCGTCTGGGCGCCCTGGCCCAGGAGAAAGCCGACCTGGCCCGTCGGCACGACGCCCTGCTGGTGGCCGAGACTCTTTTGAGCCGGGCCATGGAGGAGTTTCGTTTGGAGGCCCAGCCGGGTCTGCTCAAGAAGGCGGGGCGCTATCTGGCAATGGCCACGGACGGGGCCTACGAGTGGCTGGGCACCGACCTTTTCGAGGCACCGGCCAAGGGCGAGCCGGAGATAAAGGCCCGCTCCGGCCCCGGCGCGCCGGAGCGCGAGATCGCGGCCCTGTCCCGGGGCACCAGGGACCAGCTCTATCTGTGTTTGCGCCTGGCCTTGGCCCAGGAGATCACCGCCCAGGGCGAGCCCCTGCCCCTGATCCTGGACGATCCCCTGGTGAACTTCGACGCCCAGCGCTTGGCCGCCGCCCTGGCCATGCTCTGCCGGGTGGCCGAGGAACGCCAGGTCATTCTTTTGACCTGCCATCCCCACCAGGCGCGGCTGTTGGAAGAGCGCTGCACGGTCAACCGCATCGAAATCTAGCCCTATTAATCTGGAAGAGTGCAGACCAGGCGCTCTTCGCCGTCCAGCTTGAGCAGGCCCCGCTCCATCAGGTAATCCAGGCTCTGTTGGAAGGTGGCCTCCATTTTGCCGCCAAAGTACATGTCCACCGTCTCGGGGAACCAGGGCGAGGTGATGAGCATCTGCCACAGGCCCTCGCGGTTCTGGGGACCGCGCATCAGCAGGACGTAGAGCATGATCTTGCGCACCTGGTCCCAAGCCATGCGCTTGGGGTCTTGGAGGAAGGCGTCCACCCGGGCCAAGCAGGCCTCGATGGCCGCCGGGGCGTCGTTGATGATGGGGCCGTGGCCGGGCAAAATCTTCTGCACCTTGAGGCGGCTGAGGCGCTCCAGGCTCTCGCGCAGGCGGAAGGGCGCGTCCAGGCCTTCGATGCGGGTGGTGAGCACCCCGAAGTCGCCGCCCCACAGGGAGTCGCCGCTGACCAGCCAGCCGGTGTCCAGGCAATGCAGGGCGATCTGGCCCATGGCGTGGCCGGGGGTGTGCAGCACCAGCCAGTTCATGTCTCCCAGGGTGAGCACCTCGCCGTCGGTTAGCGAATAATCGGTGGGGAAGAACTCGGCGTCCTGCTGATAATAGCCCCACCAGGTGGCCCAGTCGTTACGCTGGTCGATGAAATAGCGGTCCACCAGGTGCAAGGCCACCTTGCAGCCCGAGCGGCGCTGGAACTCCGCGTTGCCCCCGATGTGGTCGCAGTGGGTGTGGGTGTTGACGATCAACTCCACCTGCTCGATGGACAGGCCACACTGGGCGATGAGCGACTCAGTCTCGGCCACGTCGCGGATATAGCCGGTGTCGATCAAGGTGCGGGGCTTACCGGTGAACACCAGGTGGTTGCCGTTTAGCCAGCCGCGCTCGATGAAAAACAGCTCGTCTGTGAGTGGAGTGATGCGGGGGTCCATGTTCCTGCCGTCGTGAGAAGACAATAGCTTCGGCCCCAATTAGGACCGGCCCGGTTATTTTATAGCAAAGCAGCCAGCCTGGAAGGTTCACAAGGGCAGAAGGGCATCATTTGCTGAAAGCAACCCCGGCCCCACTAATCAAATAAAAAGGTACGCCTAAATTATCTTACCGGCACAGCCAGGCGGTCGCAGGCGAGGCGTCCGGCTAGCGATGGCCGCAGGTGTAGTCATGCTACACCGAGGCCTGAGCGCCGCCGGCAACGAAGCCCCCGGCCGCCTGGCGCAGCCGGGGGCAGAAGCTTCCGTTAGAACCAGGAACTAGTAGATAGCGTCGTATTTGCAGTTCTCAATGCAGGTCTTGCACTTGATACACTTGTCCAGGTCGATGACCGCGGGCTCCTTCTTCTTCCAGGAGATGGCGTCCACCGGGCAGTTCTTGAAGCACAGGCCGCACATCTTGCATTTGTCCACGTCCACCTTGAACTCCAGCAGGGCCACGCAGGAGCGGGCGGGACACTTCTTGTCCACCACGTGGGCCATGTACTCGTCGCGGAAATAGCGCAGGGTGGACAGCACCGGGTTGGGCCCGGTCTGGCCCAGGCCGCAGAGGCTGGCCTGTTGGATCATCTCGGCCAGCTCCTCCAGGGTGTCGATGTCCTCGGGTACGCCTTTGCCCTCGGTGATCTTCTCCAGGATTTGCAGCATGCGCCGGGTGCCCTCCCGGCAGGGGGTGCACTTGCCGCAGGATTCGTCCTGCACGAAGTCCATGAAGAAGCGGGCCATGTCCACCATGCAGGTGCTGTCGTCCATGACGATCATGCCGCCGCTGCCCATGATAGCGCCGGCCTTTACGATGGCCTCGTAGTCGCAGATGGTGTCCAGGTGCTCCTCGGGGATGCAGCCGCCCGAGGGGCCGCCCAGCTGCACCGCCTTGAACTTGCGGTGTTTCTTGGGAATGCCCTCGCCGATCTCGTAGATGATGGTGCGTAGCGGGGTGCCCATGGGCACCTCCACCAGGCCGATGTTGTTGATGTGGCCGGTGAGGGCGAAGACCTTGGTGCCCTTGGAGCCCTCGGTGCCTATGGCGGCGTACCAGTCCCCGCCGTTAGAGATGATCTGGGGGATGTTGGCCCAGGTCTCCACGTTGTTCAGGATGGTGGGCTTGTTCCACAGGCCCGCCTGGGCCGGGAAGGGAGGCCGGGGGCGGGGCATGCCGCGCTTGCCCTCTATGGAGCGCATGAGCGCGGTTTCCTCGCCGCAGACAAAGGCCCCCGCGCCCTGGTATATCTGCAAATCGAAGCTGAAGCCGGTGCCCAGGATGTCCTCGCCCAAGAGGCCGTACTCCTTGGCCTGGTCGATGGCCAGTTGCAGCCGGTGCACCGCCAGGGGGTACTCGGCCCGGCAGTACACGTAGCCGTGGTGGCTGCCGATGGCCTTGGCCGCGATGACCATGCCCTCCACCACCGCGTGGGGGTCGGCCTCCAAAATGGAGCGGTCCATGAACGCGCCGGGGTCGCCCTCGTCGGCGTTGCACAGGACGAACTTGGTGTCGCCGGCGGCCTTCTGGCAAAACTCCCACTTGAGGCCCGTGGGGAAGCCAGCCCCGCCCCGACCCCGAAGGCCCGACTTTTTCACCTCGGCCACGATCTGCTCGGGGCTCATTTCCTTTAGGGCCTTGGCCATGCCCTGGTAGCCGCCCTGGCCGATGTATTCGTCGATGCTCTCGGCGTCGAGCATGCTGCGGTTCTTGAGGGCTATGAGCCTTTGCAGGGCGAAGAAGGGGATGTCGCGCATGTGGGGGATGCGCTTCTTGGTGCCGGGATCCTTGTAAAGCAGGCGCTCCACCGGCTCGCCGTTTTTGCAGTGGGACTCCACCAGCTCGGCGACGTCGGTTTCCTCCAGGTTCACGTAGAAGATGCCCTCGGGGTAGGTGACCATGACCGGGCCCAGGGCGCAGAAGCCGTTGCACCCGGTCTCCACCACCGCGATCTCTTCCTCAAGCCCCTGCTTGGCGATCTCGGCCCTCAGGGCGTTCATCACCGCTATGCTGCCCGCGGCCTGGCACCCGGTGCCCCCGCAGATGAGCAGGTGCATGCGCTGGGTTCCCACCCCGGTTTGGCCGTGGCGCAGGGCCTGGGCCTGTTGGGATCTCTGTTGAATCTCAGCTAGATCATTTATGCTGATCTGGGACATGCGAGCCTCCCCCGAACCGGCTGGGCCGAGTTATTCGTAGTTCTCCACCAGGTCCACTATCTTGTCGGCCATGACCTTGCGGTGGGTGTCCTGGTCCACGACCACCACCGGAGCCACGCCGCAGGCGCCCAGGCAGCGCACCTGCTCCAGGGTGAAGCGGCGATCCTCGGTGGTGGTGTCCACCGGGGTGTTCAAGTGGCGCTCCAGACGCTCCAGGACCTCCTTGCCGCCGCGCACGTAGCAGGCGGTGCCCATGCACACCCGGATGACGTGGCGGCCTCTCGGCTCCATGGAGAAAAACGAATAGAAGGTGGTGACCCCGTAGACCTCGTGGCCCGGCACGCCCAGCTTGTCGGCGATGCGCTCCTGCACCGGCACCGGCAAATAGCCCACCACCTCCTGGCATTTTTGCAACACCGGGATCAGGGCGCCGGGTTTGCCTCGGTGGGCCGCGCAAATCTCATCGATCCTGGTCAGCATCTCCGGGGTTATGTCCTCGGGCATGCTCACCTGGGTCAAATCGTAGGCCAGACTCATGGCCGACTCCTTGGGCATATGTGAAAGATATTTAAGGACAGCCGGTTACGGCTTAGTTCCGGTTGTTTGCCGGGCTTTTATGGGAATAGCACAGGCCATGGGGGCAGGCAAGGTTTTTTACCCCACCACGCACCAGGCCATTAGGGCCGCCACCTCGCCCAGCTCGATGGCCGCGCCCAGAGTGTCGCCGGTGACCCCGCCGATGCGCCGCCGGAACCACAGGGCCAGGACCAGGCCCAGGATTAGCACCGCCAGGGAGGCAACCGCCCCGGCCAGCCCCCCGGCCAAAAGGGCGATGGCCAGGGCGCAGGCCCCGCACATCACGTCCGGCCACAGGGTGCTCTCCTGGGCCAGGGCCGCGCCCAGGCCCACGCCGGGCCGCGCCGGGGGCATCAGCCCGGCCAATATCCCGGCCAGGGCCCGCCCCAGGGCCGGGGCCGCCACCACGGCTCCCCACAGGGAGGCCCCGGACAGGGAGGCCAAGGCCCCGAACTTAAGGAGCATCACCCCGGCCAGGGCGGCCACCCCGAAGGAGCCCAGACGGGTGTCCTTCATGATCTCCAGGGCGCGCTCGCGGCTGGTGGTGTGCACCAGGGCGTCTGCCGTGTCGGCCACGCCGTCGTAGTGCAAAAAGCGGGTTAGCGCCCCCCACAGCACCACCAGCACCGCGGCCAGGGCCAGGGGCGGCACCTTGAAGCCCAACACCCAGGCCGCCCCTGCCAAGACCAATCCCACCAGCCCGCCCACCACCGAGTACCAGGCCCGGGAGCGGGCCAGATCCAGGGAGTCGGCCCTTAGCCCGGATTTCACCGTGGCCACGGTGAGGAACTGCAAGGCCAGCAGGAAGCTCTTCACGGCTTAGTCCTGATGCCCGGTGACCCCGGCGTCGGCAAAGGTGGCCATCTCGTTATAAATGGCCACCGCCGCCCGGAGCACGTTAAGGGCCAGGGCCGCGCCGGTGCCTTCGCCCAGGCGCAGGTTCAGGTTCAGGATGGGGGTGAGGCCAAGGGCCTCCAGTTGCACCTGGTGGCCGATCTCCACCGAGCAGTGCCCGGCGAAAAGATAGTCCTTGACCGCCGGGCACAGGCGCGAAGCCACCAGGGCCCCGGAACCGGCGATGAAGCCGTCCAGGATCACCGGCACTCCCTGGGCCGCCGCCTCCAGGATGTAGCCGCAGATGGCCGCTATCTCCAGGCCGCCCACCGCGGCCAGGGCCTCCAGGGGCTTGTCCGGCGAGGGCTGGTGCAAGGCCAGGGCCTGCTCGATAATCTTGATCTTCTGCACCAGGCCAGTCTCGTCCAACCCGGCCCCCCGGCCGGTCACCGCGGCCACCGGCTGGCCGCACAGCACCGAGGTGAGCGCCGCGCAGGGGGTGGTGTTGCCGATGCCCATGTCGCCGGGGATGAGCAGGTCGTGGCCTTCTTCGATGAGTTGGGCGGCCACCTGGGCCCCCACGCCTATGGCCTGGCGGGCCTGCTCCAGGGTCATGGCCGGCTCTTGCATCAGGTTGGCCGTGCCCTTGGCCACCTTGGCCTTGATAAGGCCGGGGGTGTCGTCGAAGTCGTAGTTGACCCCCACGTCCACCACCCGCACCTGGGCCCCGGAGTGGCGCGCCAGCACGTTGATGCCCGCGCCCCCGGCCAGGAAGTTGAACACCATCTGGGGGGTCACCTCGGCGGGATAGGGGCTCACCCCGGCCTGGGCCACACCGTGGTCGGCGGCGAACACGGCCACCGCGGCCAGGGGCTGGGCCAGTTGGGCGGCGCCGCGAATCTCGGCCAGCCGACGGGCCAGCTCTTCCAGACGGCCCAGGGAGCCCAGGGGCTTGGTCAGGTCGTCCAGGCGGGCCTGGGCCGCCGCGCCCGCGCTGGGGTCCAGGGGCTTGATGCGCTCTATGATGCCTTCCAGGGTGCTCATTGCCTCTCCTAACTCAATCCAGGGGCAGCGGCCCGCCCTTGAGGGCCAGGGGCAGACCGGCGGTTATCAGCAAGACCGCGTCGCAGGAGCGGGCCAGGCGCTGGCTCAGGGAGCCGGCCAGGTCGCGCCAGCGGCGGGCCAAGGCGTTTTCGGGCACTATGCCCAGGCCCACCTCGTTGGCCACCAGAATGACGCGGGCTTGCAGGCTGGGCAGCAGCGCGGCCAAGGCCTCGCCCCGCTCGCTCACCTGCCCGTCGTCCAGCTCGTCCCCCAACACCAGATTGCTCAGCCACAGGGTGAGGCAGTCCACCAGGAACACGGTGCCCGGCGCGTCGGCCCGCTTCAGGGCCGTTTCCAGTTCCAGGGGCTCTTCCAGGGTGGACCAGGCCTCGCCCCGGTCGGCCTGGTGGCGGTCGATGCGCCGGCTCATCTCCTCGTCGCGGGCCTGGGCCGTGGCCACGTAGACCAGCCGCCCGCCCCAGCCCTCGGCCAGGGCCTGGGCGTAGGAGCTCTTGCCGCTCTTGGCCCCGCCCAGGACCAGCACGCTGTGGGGCGCGGCGGGGCTCACTTGCCTGCCGCGCCCTTCAGGCCCGGCAAGGGGCGGTGGTCCACCATGCGGTAGTCCACCGGCGGCTCGTAGGCGAACATCTCCGGCGTGGTGGCCGGGTTGATCTTCAGGTTGCTGAAGCTGTAGGCGGTACGGTCGCCCACCAGGTTGTAGAGGACGAATCCGCGCAGGTCCAGACTGTCCTTGGCGAAAACCAGCAGCAGTTTCTTGAGGTCGGCCCGGCGCTGGCGGGGCTCCAGGGCCAGCAGCACGCTGTCCTTGGGCGCGGCCTGGTTCTCCTTGACCGTGGCCTCCTGCACCTTGTAGTCCTTTTCCAAGCTGTCCAGGCCGCCCAGGGCGTCCAGGAGCGAGGTGAGCCCGCTGGTGAACTGGCTGAGGGGGTAGAGGTCGGCCTGCTTGCGCTGGGGCCGCACCCACCAGGCGGCGTCACCGCCGGTGATGATCAACTCCTGGCGCGGAGTGTCCTGCTCCAGTCGCAGCTTCAGGGGCCGGGCCCAGGTCAGGCGGCCCGAACCGACAACCTTGCGGCCGCCGCTCTGAGCCCCCAGGGAAACGAAGCTGCTGGCCCGCTGGTAGTCGGCGGACAGGCTCTGCACGCTGCGGTAGCGGGCCTGCACCCGCTTGGCCAACAGGGAGGGAGACTCGGGCTTGTCCTGGGGGGCGGCCAGGGCCGCGCCCTGCCCCAAAAGGAGCAGAACCGCCAGGCCCGCCAAAATTTTCATGCTGATCGCTCGCACGCTATGCCTTAATCCCGCATCAACACCTGGCGGGGTTTGGAGCCCTCGCTGGGCCCCACGATTCCGTCGCGCTCCATCTGCTCGATGAGGTTGGCCGCCCGGTTGTAGCCCACCTTGAGGCGGCGCTGCACGTAGCTGATGGAGGCCTGTCCGCTCTCGCGCACCAGGGCCACCGCCTCGGGGTACAGCTCGTCGTCGCCCGCCCCGCCCTCGCCGTTGCCGTCCTCGCTGGTGGCGGCCACCACGCTCTCGTCGTACTCGGGCCGGGCCTGGCTCTTCCAGAAGGCGGTGACCCGGTCGATCTCCTCTTCGCTGACAAAGGCCCCGTGCAAACGGCTGACCCCGGAGGTGTCCGGCGGCACGAAGAGCATGTCGCCGCTGCCCAGCAGATGCTCGGCCCCCTGCTGGTCCAGGATGGTGCGGCTGTCCACCCGGCTGGCCACCTTGAAGGAGATGCGGGCCGGGAAGTTGGCCTTGATCAGCCCGGTGATCACGTCCACGCTGGGGCGCTGGGTGGCCAAAATCAGGTGGATGCCCGCCGCCCGGGCCATCTGGGCCAGGCGGGTGATGAGGCTCTCCACCTCCTTGGAACTGACCATCATCAGGTCGGCCAACTCGTCGATGAACACCAGGATGTAGGGCAAGGGCTCCAAGTATTCGCGGCCGTTGTTGTCCACGCCCTGGGGAGTGGGGATGGGCCCCTTGTCGGCCAGGCGGCGGTTGAAGGACTCGATGTTCTTCACCCCCACCTCGGCCAAAAGCTCGTAGCGCCGCTCCATCTCCCGCACCGCCCAGCGCAGACCGGCGGTTGCCTCCTTGGGGCTGGTGATAATGGGGTAGAGCAGATGGGGAATGTCGCTGTAGGCGGAAAGCTCGATGCGCTTGGGGTCCACCATGAGGATGCGCACCTGCTCCGGGGTGCAGCGGTAGAGGATGGACAGCACCAGGCAGTTGATGAAAACGCTCTTGCCCGCGCCGGTGGCCCCGGCGATGAGCAGGTGAGGCATACGGGCCAGGTTGGTCACCATGGGGTGGCCCAGGATGTCCTTGCCCACTGCCACGGTGAGGCGGCCGATGGCTTTTTGGTACACCTGGGCCGACAGCAGTTCCCTAAGGGCCACCATCTCCCGGGTGGGGTTGGGGATCTCGATGCCGATCACCGCCTTGCCCGGAATGGGGGCCACGATGCGGATGGACTGGGCCCGCATGACCATGGCCAGGTCGTCGGCCAGGCCCGCCACCTTGCTTATCTTCACGCCTGGCGCGGGCTTGAACTCGAAGCGGGTGACCACCGGGCCGGGAGCCACCTCGCGCACCGCGCCGTGCACCCCGAAGTCGCTGAGCTTTTCCTCCAGCACCTTGCTGGTGGCCCGGAGCGCCTCGGCCTGCTCCGGCGGGGCCGGGCCAGGGCCGGGGTCCAAGAGGTCCAGGTCGGGCAGCTTGAAGCGGCCCTTCTTGGGCGAGGGAGCAACTACCCCCGAGGCGGAGGCGCCGCCGGCCAGCTTGGGCTTGATCACCGGGCCGTCGCCTTCGGCGGCGAAAGAAGCCACGGGCGAAGGCGCTGGCGGAGCGGGTGGGGCCGCAGGCTCCGGGGCCGGTTCGGGGCGGGAGATTACGATCTCGTGCTCCGGCTCGGTGGCGGGCGCGGGGAGACTGCCGGGTTGCAGGCTGAGCGGGGACACCACCTGATCGGCTAGGGGGCCGTCCACCGCCGGCGAGCGCAGGAGGGGGCCCAGCATGGGCCACAGGGACCAGGCCGACAGGCCCAGGGCCATGGCTCCCACCAGCAGGGGCAAGCCCCAGGCCAGCCAAGCGCCGACCTGGCCCAGGCTCAGGGCCACTGCCCGGCCCGCGCCGCCGCCCACCGGCAGGGGAGCCCCGCCCAGGCTCAGGCTGCCGCCCGTCGCCCCCAACACGGCGGCGGTGGATACCAGCAGGCCCAGGCCCGCGGCCCAAAAGGGCAGCATGCGCCCGGCGGCGCGCCCGGACCACAAGAGCCAGGCGGCCGGCAGGGGCAGGATCACCAGCCACCAGGCCCCCAGGCCGAATACGTCGTAGGCCACGGCGGCCAGGGCCGCGCCGGGCTCGCCCAGCAGGTTGCCCGCCGCGCCCTTCACCTCGTGCAGGGGCGAAGGGTCGGCCGTGCTGTACCAGGCCAGGGAAAGGGCCACGCCCAGGGCCAGCAGCGCCAGGAGGGCCGCCCCGATGGTGCGCCCCACCTGGGCCAGGGCGGCCAGGGTCCGGCCCAGCGCGGCGGACTTGGGCTTCGGTGGTTTGGCGGCCTTGGCCTTGCGGGGCTTGGCGGTCTTTTTAAGGCGCTTGGCGGACAAATCGCTTCCTCTTTCAAGCCTGGAAGAGGCTTTGGGGATACAATCTAGGCGGCGGTTCCGGGGCTGTCAACAGGAGGCCCTTCCCCGGCCTGCCTCTGCAGCTCAAGTATGCGCTCCCGCACCAAGTCGGACAGATCCTCGCGCTCCCCGGCCTTGAGGCCATCGGTGGGGATGGGATCGCCCAGGATAACCTCGATGGGGCCGGGGTCCAGCAGAAAGCGGTCGTTGGCCATGGCCTGGCGGGTGCCGTGCAGGTAAAAGGGCACCACTGGCTTGCTCGACTTGATGGCCAAGAGGAACCCACCGCTTTTAAATGGCAAAAGGTTGCCGTCGTCGGAGCGGGTGCCCTCGGGAAAGATCACCACGCTGGCCCCGTCGCTGACCCGGCGGCTGGCCAGGATCAGGCTCTGCATGGCCTGGCGGCTGGCCGAGCGGTCCACGGGTATGTTGCCCGCGGCGGTCATTGCCGGGCCGAAAAGGGGTATGGAGAACAACTCCTTCTTGGCCACCCAGCGGAAATTCTTGGGCATCACCGATTGCAGGGAGGGAATGTCCAGGGCCGAGGCGTGATTGCCCGCGAACACGTAAGCTTCACTCGGTTCCAGCTTGTCCCCGCCCACCAGGCGCACCCGGCAGGCGATGCCCCACATAAGCAGCCGTCCCCAGGCCCGGGGAGACCACTGCAGCTTGTGGGCGCTTATCCCCAGCGCGCCTCCGATTATCACCGCCAGGGACAAGGGGATGGTCAACAGCACCATCCAGAACATGCCCCAACCTGACCAAAGGTAGCGCAAGGGACGCCACCAACGGCTCTTTTCCTCTTTCCCGGCCGCGATTGGTTGCGGCCCCTTTTCACCTTGTGCTACAGTCAACGTCTAAATCCAAAGGAGTTGTCTAATGGCCCGTGGCGTCAATAAAGTCATTCTCATCGGCAACCTGGGTGCAGACCCGGAATTGAAGTATACCCCAAGCGGCACCGCGGTGTGCACCTTCCGCTTGGCCACCAGCGAGTCTTTCAAGGACCGCGACGGCAACATGCAGGAGCGCACCGAGTGGCACCGCATCGTGGCCTGGACCAAGCTGGGCGAGATCGCGGCCCAGTATCTGTCCAAGGGCCGCCAGGTGTTCGTCGAGGGGTCTATCCGCACCCGTTCCTGGGAAGACCAGAGCGGCGAGCGCAAATACATGACCGAAATCGTGGCCCGTGACATCCAGTTCCTGGGCGGCGGCCCCGGTCAGGGCGGCCAAGGCGGTGGCGGAGGTTATGGCGGCGGCCAGGGAGGCGGCGGCAACGACTTCGGCGGCCCGCCCTCCACGGATGACGACATTCCCTTCTAGGCCCTGAAAGCACCGCAATCGCATCTTGGCCCCGCCCCTGCGGCGGGGCCTTGCTTTGCCGGGCTCCCTGGCCTAAGCTTGCCGTAAAAGGAGAAAATAACAGTGCTTGTGGAGATCAACCCCCAGAATCCCCAGCCGCGCCTCATCAAGCGGGTGGTGGAGGTCTTGGAAAACGGCGGGGTGGTGGCCTACCCCACCGACACCCTCTATGGACTGGGCTGCGACATCCACAACAAAAAGGCCCTGAAGCGCCTGCACCAAATCAAGGGCCAGCCCGAATCCAAGCCCTTCTCCTTCATCTGCCCGGACCTCAGCGACATCAGCCGCTACGCCCTGGTGACAAACTACGCCTACAAGACCCTCAAGCGCCTGCTGCCCGGCCCCTACACCTTCGTGCTCACCGGCAGCCGCGAGGTGCCGGACATGATGCTCACCCGGCGCAAGACCGCGGGCATCAGGGTGCCCAGCCACCCCATACCCCTGGCCATCGTGCAGGCCCTGGGCCGCCCCCTGGCCAGCGCCACGGCCACCGACCCCGAGGGGCGCGAGTTGTTGCACGCCTGGGAAATCGAGGAGATGCTGGGCAAGCAACTGGACATGGTGGTGGATGGCGGGCCGGTGCCCGGCGAGCCATCCAGCGTCATCAGCCTGGTGGACGACCAGCCCGAAGTCATCCGTGAAGGCGCCGGACCGGTGGAGGAGTTCCGCACCTGAGGGCCCGGCGCGGCCAAGGGGGGATCATGCGAAAAATCGGTTTGATCGGCGGGCTGGGGCCCGAATCCACCCTGGACTATTACAAGGGCATCATAAGCGCCTTCGCCGCCGCGGGGGCGGACTACAACTACCCCGAGATCTTCATCCACAGCCTGAGCCTGGCCCCGCTCATGCGCCGGGCCAACGCCGGCCAGTGGGACCGGGTGGCCGAGATGCTGCTCGGCAGCGTGCAGGCCCTGCACCGGGCCGGGGCCCAGTTCGCGGCCATCGCCTCCAACACCCCCCACCTGGCCTTTGAGCCGGTGCGCTCGCGCTCTCCCCTGCCCCTGATCAGCATCGTGGAGACCACCCTGGAGCGGGCCCTGGCCATGGGCCTCAAGCGGCCGGGGCTCTTGGGCACCCGCCTCACCATGGGCGCACGGCTTTATCAGGACTGCTTCGCCCCCAGGGGCATGGAGGTTCAAGTGCCGCCGCCCGAGGACCGGGAGCTGATCCAAAAGCGCCTGGACACCGAGATCGAGCTGGGGATTTTCAAGGACTCCACCCGCGAGGAGCTTCTGAAGATCGTCTCGCACATGAAGCGCAAGCAGGGCATCGACTCGGTGATCCTGGGCTGCACCGAACTGCCGCTGATCCTGGGCCGGGACGAGCTGGGTCTGCCCTTCCTGAACACCGCAGCCATCCACGTGGCGGCCATCGTGGATTACTGCCGCGCCTGAGCCGCTATCACTCCTCCAGGGTCTCGCCTTCTTGGCGGCGCTCCAGCCACCAGGCGGCCAGGGCCACGGCTATGCTGCTGGTGCCCAGCCAGGCGGCCAGCCGGAAGGCCCCCGCCACCCCGGCCACCATGGCCTGGGGCGGGGCTCCCATGAGGTTGGCTTGGTCCGCGCCCGGAGCCGCCGCCAAAAAGTAGAGGCTGAACACCGCGCCCATGAGCGGCACCCCGGAGGTGTTGCCCAGGGTGCGTGAGAGCGACACCAGGCCCGAGGACACCCCCAGGCGATTGCGGGGAGCCCGGCCCATGATGGAGCTGTTGTTGGGCGCCTGAAACAGCCCCAGGCCCAATCCCAGAGGCAGCACCCGCATGACATACTCGAACACCGGGATGTGCAGGGTGATGCCGCTCAAGGTCAGGCAGCCGCCCACCAGAAGCATGAGCCCCCCCAGACTCACCACCCGCGCCCCATAGCGATCGGCGCACCAACCCGCCAGGGGCGAGACCATCCCCATGCTCACCGGCACCACCAGCATGAGGAAACCGGCTTGCTGGGGCGAGTAGCCCTCGGCGGTTTGCAGGTAGATGGGCAAAATGAACACCCCGCCCAGGATCAAAAAGCTGATCCAACCCATCAACAGACCCAGGCCGAACTGGGGATCCTTAAAGAGGCCCAGGGGCATCATGGGCTCCTTGGAGCGGGCCTCCACCCAGAGGAAGAGCGCCACCCCCAAGATGGCGCCCCCGAACAGCAGGGGGGACAGACCGGAACCGAAGCCGTGGTGCTGGCCCAGGGTCATGCCCAGGGCGTAACAGATAAGGGCCAAAAACAGTATCAGGGCTCCCAGGGAGTCGAAGCGCTCCCTGCCGCTGCCGTTATTGTCGCCCGGCACGTAGCGCGAGACCATGTACCAGGAAAGCAGGCACACCGGCAGATTGACGAAAAAAATGGCCCGCCAGCCAACGGTGCCCACCAGCAGGCCGCCCAGGGGATGGCCCACGGCCAGGCCCAGGGAAACCGCGGTGCCCATGATGCCCATCACCCGCCCCCGTTGCTCGGCGGGGAATATCTCGGTGATTATGCCCATGCCAAGGGCCTGCATCATCACCGCGCCGGTTGCCTGCACCCCCCTGAAGACGATGAGGGACCAGGCGCTGGTGGCCAGTCCGCAAAGGGCCGAGCCCGCCCCGAACACCAGGATGCCCAGGAGGTACACCCGCTTTTTGCCGAACATGTCGCCCAGGCGTCCCACCCCCAGCATCAGCGAGGTGATGACCAGGGCATAGCTCACCACCACCCACTCGATGGTGGCCAGGGAGGCCTTCAGGTCGTGCATCAAGGTGGGCAAAGCTATGACGACGATACTGATGTCCATGGTGCCCATGAACACGCTGAGCCCGATGCCCAACAGGGCTAGGTTGCGGCTGAACTCAGGCTCGGCCTGGGCCAGGTCTATGTCCGGCGCTTGCGGCATGATTCGTCCGGCACCTCGCTCAATTGGGTCATAAATAAAAAAGTTTACCACCAAGCTAAGTATGGGTCAGGCCGGGGGAGAAAAAAGAAGGGGGAAGCTCAGGAGGAGGACAGGGGGCGCTCCAGGTACAGCAGGGTGCCGCCCATGGCCGCCAGGGGCAGCAGGGCGAAGTTCACCACCGGCACCAGGCCCATCACCAGCACCGCGCTGCCGAAGCCCAGCCAGCCCAGGCCCATGCCCCGCACGTAGCGCGACTTTTCCTTGAGGCTCAGGCCCCGGCGGTCCAGGGGGTAATCCATGAACTCCAGGGCCAGGAAGTAGGCGGTGAACAGCCAGGCCAATACCGCGTAGACCACGGCCCCCACCCCGGGGATGAGGTTGAGCAGCAGCAGGGGCAGCATCACCGCAAGGTAGATGATGAGGCGCTTGAGGCTTTGCCTGAGCACCCGCATGACGTCGCGCACCAGGCCGCCGTCGCTCCAGGGCGCGCCGGGAGGCATGCCCTGGGCCAGGGCCTCGGTGCGCCGGGTCAAGAGCTCCAAGAAGGGCGCGGACACCACCCGCCCCACCACGGCGAACAAATATATCTGCACCACCAACAGGGCCAGCACCACCAGCACCAGCAGCAGGTAGAGCAGCGCCGCCCACCACCAGCCGTCACCGCCGGGCAACAGGCCCCGCACCCAATCGCCCAGGTAGGCGTAGCTGAGCCAAAAGGCCAGGCCGAACAGGATTAGGTTGAGGAAGAAAGGCGCGGCGGCCAAGGGCCACAGGCGTTTGTGTGCCCACAAAAGACGCAGGCCCCGCATGGGAGCCCAGAAGGAGCGCACAAAAGCGAGGGGGTTTACCGTTGCTCTCACTGGCTAAGAGGCGAGGCGGGCCAACGGAAGGCCAGGCCGGGCATGGCTCCCAGTTGGGCGGCCAGGTCCTTGATGAACAGGGTGGCCTGTTCGCGCAGCAGCTCCGACCAGAAGCCGCCCTTTTTCTCGGGCCACACCAGGGCGGGTCGGCCCTTGATGCCCGCCAGGCCGGCGGCCAGCGTCACCGCGTCCTGGAAGTTGCCCAGCTCGTCCACCAGGCCCAGTTGCTTGGCCTTGGCCCCGGTGAAGACCCCGCCGTTGGCCAGGGCCTTTACCTGCTCGTATTTCATGTGCCGTCCCTTGGCCACGTCGGCTACGAACTGCTGGTAGGTCTGGTCGATGAGTTCTTGCAGGTTGGCCCGCTCGGCGTCGCTGAGGGGCCGTGAGGGTATGCCCGCGCCCTTGAGGCTGCCCGAGCGCAAAACCTGCACCTTAACCCCCAGCTTTTCCAGAAGCTGGTGCAGGTCGGGGATGGTGGCGATGACCCCGATGGAGCCGGTGACCGTGGCCGGGGCCGCAACTATCTTGGTGCAGGCGGCCAGCAGGTAATAGCCCCCGCTGGCGGCCACCCCGCCCATGGAGCCAACAACCGGCTTGACCTTGGCGGTGCGGGCCACCTCCATGTACATCTCCTGGGACGCGGCCGCGCCGCCGCCCCCGGAGTCCACGCGGATGATGATGGCTTGGATGGAGTCGTCGCGCCTGAGGCGGATGAGAGTCTCGTTGAACAGCGCGGATGATTCGATGATGCCGTTGACGGGAACCACGGCGATCTTGCCGCCGAAAAGAGCCTGCGGGCGGAGCCCTGGCTTAATAAGTACCAGGGCTCCGCCGAACAAGGCCACGATCAGGGCACATACCCCAATGGCCACGGCCAGGGGATGTTTTCTCATAAAGGTCGTTCCGGGAACTTGCTACTTGTCCTTGTCGGACTCGTCCCCGTTCTCCTCGTCTTCTTTCAGGGCCAGACCCTCTTTGAGCAGGGCGCCCAGGTTGCTGGTGGCGGCCTGGGTGGAGTTCACGTACTCGCTGTAGACCTGACGCTCGGCTTCCTCGTCCATGCGGCGCATGGACAGGCCGATCTTGCGCTCGCGGCGGTTCACGCTGACCACCTTGGCCTCGATCACGTCGTCCACGTTGAACATGCCCACGGGAGTCTTGATCTTGTCCTCGGAGATTTCGCTGACGTGGACCAAGCCCTCGACGCCCTCTTCCAACTCCACGAACAGGCCGAAGTCGGTGACGTTGGTAATGACGCCGTTGACCCGGGTGTTCACCCGGTACTTGTTGGGGATCTCTTCCCAGGGGTCGCCCTCGAGCTGCTTGATGCCCAGGGAGAAGCGCTCGTTCTCGCGGTCGATGTTGAGCACGATGGCCCGGACCTCGTCACCCTTCTTGAACAGCTCGCCGGGGTGCTTGATGCGCTTGGTCCAAGAGATGTCGGAGATGTGAACCAGGCCGTCGATGCCCTCGTCGATGCCGATGAACAGGCCGAAGTCGGTGATGTTCTTGATGCGGCCCTCGATGGTGGTGCCCACGGGGTACTTCTCGGCAATGACGTCCCAGGGGTTGGGCTCGACTTGCTTCATGCCCAGGCTGATGCGCTTCTGCTCGGGGCTGATGGAAAGCACCACCGCCTCGACCATGTCGTTCACGTTGACGATCTTGGAAGGATGACGCACCTTGCGGGTCCAGGACATCTCGCTGACGTGGATCAGGCCCTCGATGCCCTCCTCCACCTCGACGAATGCGCCGTAGTCGGCCAGGCTCACCACGCGGCCGTTGATGCGCGTGCCCACGGGGTAGCGCTCGGAGGCGTTGAGCCAAGGATCTTCCTTGAGCTGCTTCAGGCCCAGGCTCACCCGCTCGCGATCGCGGTCGAAGTTGAGCACCTTGACCGTGATCTCGTCGCCGATGTTGAACATCTCGGAGGGATGACCCACCCGGCCCCAACTCATGTCGGTGATGTGCAGCAGGCCGTCGATGCCGCCCAGGTCCACGAAGACGCCGTAGTCGGTGATGTTCTTGACCACGCCTTCCATGACCTGGCCCTCTTCCAACACCTGCAGGGTCTTCTTCTTCTTGTGCTCGCGCTCTTCCTCCAAAAGGACCCGGCGCGAAAGCACGATGTTGGCGCGCTTCTTGTTGAACTTGAGAATCTTGAAGTCGAATTCCTGGCCGATAAGCGAATCCAGGTTGCGCACGGGCCTGAGGTCCACCTGGCTGCCGGGCAGGAAGGCGTTGACCCCGATGTCCACGCTCATGCCGCCCTTTACGCGGCCCACGATGGTGCCGTGGATCATGCCGTCGTCGTTGTAGACCCGGCTGATCTCGTCCCACACCTTGATCTTGGCGGCCTTGTCCTTGGACAGGATGATGGTGCCGTCTTCGTCCTCGGCCCGCTCCAGCAGCACGTCCACCTGCTGGCCGACCTCGGCCTTGATCACGCCGTCGGCGTCGCGGAACTCGTTTATGCCGATCTGACCCTCGGACTTGTAACCGATGTCCACCACCACGTAGTCGTTTTCAATCGCCACGATGGTGCCCCGAGCGACTTCGCCTTCCTGGATCTCCTTCATCGACTGTTCGTAGGCCAGTTCAAGCTCCTCAGGGGTCAGGTCTCCTTCCTGGGAAGCAGGGCTCTCGGAGGCGGGGGGCTCGGAGACGGGGCTCTCGGGGGCGGGGCTCTCGGTGACGGGGCTCTCGGTGACGGGGGTTTCTTCGCCGGTCTCGGCGGCGCCTTCCGCCACCAAGTCCTTGGTAAGATCGTTATCGGCCATGGTTAATTCGCTTTAGCTCCTAATGGTTTAGCCACGCGGCAGCATCGGCCGGGATTACGACCGAGACTCCGCAACTTGTAAAATTAAGTCTTCCTACCAGAAAGTACTGTATTTTACAAGGTTTCATTGACCTATCGTGGTGCGCTTGTGCGCCGTTCCCGCACCTTTTTGGCCAGGGTGTCCACCACCTCGGCGAGGCTCAGGGGGGTGGTGTCCAGCACCACGGCGTCGGTTGCGGGGCGCAGGGGGCTCAGGCTGCGCTCACTGTCGCGCTGGTCCCGTTGGCGCAGGTCGGCCAAGACATCCGCCATTTCAATCTGTTGACCGCTCTGCTTCAGCTCAAGCCAACGGCGGCGGGCCCGCTCTTGCTCCCCGGCGGTGAGGAAAAATTTGGCCTCGGCCTGGGGGAAGACCACGGTGCCCATGTCCCGGCCCTCGGCCACCAGGTCCCCGTCCCGCCCGGCGGCCCTTTGCAGGCCCAAAAGATGTTCCCGCACCGGGGCCAGGGCCGAAAGGCGGCTGGCCAACTGGCTGATGGCCTCGTTGCGGATGTAGGGCTCCACGTCCTGCCCACCCAGGAGCACCAGAAAGCTGCCATCTTGGGATATGGCCTCCAAGGGCACCTTGCGCAGCCAAGCGGCCAGCTTGGCCTCGCCCTGGTCCGGCATATCATCCCACTGGGCGGCCAGGGCGATGGCCCGGTACAGGGCGCCGGTGTCCAAGAAGGCGAAGCCCAGCTTCCGGGCCAAAAGGCGGCTGGCCGAGGATTTGCCCGAACCGGCCGGCCCGTCCACGGTGACCACCACCGGGGCTAGCTCTCCCTTAGGATGGCCTTGAGCTCATCCATGAAACGGCGGTTTTCCTGGGGCAGGCCCACGCTGATGCGCAGGTACTCTGGCAGGCCGTAGGAGGCCATCTTGCGCACGATGACCCCGCGCCTCAGCAACTCGTCGGCCACCTGCGATGCCTTGGGCCCCACCTGGACCAGCACGAAGTTGGTCTGGCTGGGCACGTACATCAGGCCCAGTTCCTCGAAACAGGCGTAGAAATCCTTGAGCCCCTGCCAGGTGACCTGAAGGGTCTTTTGGAAAAACTCCTCGTCGGCCAGGGCGGCGGTTCCCGCGGCCTGGGCCAGGATGCTGGTGTTGAAGGGCTGGCGCACCCGGTGCAGGATGCCCATGACCTCCACCGGCCCCAGGCCGAAGCCCACCCTGAGCCCGGCCAGGCCGTAGGCCTTGGAAAAGGTGCGCATCACCACCACCGGCACCTCGTGGTCCAGGAAGTCGGTGCCCTGGGCCACTTCGGGGTCGGAGGCGAACTCGATGTAGGCCTCGTCCAAGACCACGATCACCCCGTCTGGCACCTTGCCCAGGAACTCCCGGAACTCCTCGCCGCTGAAGGCGGTGCCCGCCGGGTTGTCCGGGTTGTTCACGAACACCAGGCGGGTGCGCGGCTCGATGGCCTCGGCCAGGGCGTTGAGGTCCAGGCGGAAGTCCTTGAGGGGCACCTCCTGGAGACGGCCCCCGGCCACCTGCACCAGCTTGGAATACATGAGGAACGAGGGCGAGGCGGCCAGGGCCAGATCGCCGGGGCGCAAGAAGGCGCGGCACAACAGTTCGATGATCTCGTTGGAGCCGTTGCCCAAGACGATCTGATCCTGGGACAGGCCGTAGCGCCGGGACAGGGCCTGGCGCAGCTCGAAGCCGGCCCCGTCGGGATAGCGGTGCAGGCCTTCCAGGGCCTTGGCCATGGCCGCCACCGCCTTGGGCGAGGGGCCCAGGGGGTTCTCGTTGCTGGCCAGTTTTATGGCCCCGCTTATGCCCAGCTCCCGCTCCAGCTCCTCGATGGGCTTGCCCGGCTTGTAGGGCACCAGGGCCTGAATCTCCGGAGGGACGGGAGGCAGATTACGCTTGTTCACCAGATGCTCCCTGTTGTATGGCCGCTCGCGAGGCTCCTTTCGCCCGATGGCGATAGGGCCGTCTAACTGCGCAGCCTGGCTGAAAAACGAGGCAAAACTTACCCTGGGGGCCGCGAGGCTGTCAAGACCGCGCAGGAGCTAGGCCAACTCCACGTAGCTCGACTCCAAGGGCCCGGCCAACAGTTGCAAGGTGCGCACCGTGACCACCAGCACCTTGGCCGCCGGATCGGCGGTGATCCCGGCCAAGTGGGGCATGCGCTGGGCGAAGCGGGCCTTCAGCTCTTGTTGCCGCGCATCCGGCGCGGGAGCGCAGGCCCCGCCCACGGTGAGGGCCTTCAGTGGGCCGCCCGATTCAGCTCCCCGGCGGTCGTCGATGAGCAGGCTCACCTGGGGATTGGCCAGGATGTTGCGGTACTTCAGGGTCTCGGCCGAAGTGATCAAATAGATTTTGCGCCCCTCGTCACCGGACAGATAGGCCATGAGCGAGGCGTGAGGCTCCTGCCCGTGGGCGGTGGCCAACACGCAGATGTCGTTTTCCCGGATAAAGGCCAGCATTTTCTCCAGCATGGCTTACTCCTGGGTAAAGTCCGCGGGCAGGTCGTCGGAGGCCTGGTAGGGCCGGTCGCTGAGCTCCACGAAGGTGATGGTCTCCTGGGCAAAAAAGCGATGGGCCACCCCGGCGGTTATGTACAGCCGGTCCCCGGTCTCCACCTGCATTTCCAGGCGCTCCCCGGTGGCCGGGCAAAAGAACTCGGCCCTGCCCCGCCCGGCGGCGACATAGATGTACTCGTTCTTGCTCTGGTGCACATGGCCGCCCCGGTAGCCCGCGCCGGGCTCCAGGGTGAACAGTCCGGCCCGGTGGATAGTGGGGCCGTTGAGAATCAGATGGCCCTCGCCCCGGGCGTCCTTGAAGCGCTTTTCCGTGGCGAACTCGCCGGTCAGGGGCAGCTTGACCACCTGAACCCGCTGGGCCAGGCGAAGCTCAGGCATCGGTCTTCTCCGTGGGGGCCGCCTCCTTGGGGGCCTCGTCGCCGGGCTCGTCGTCCCCGCCCTGGTTCTGGGCGGCCTCGTTCACCCCCGGCTGGAAGGCGTCGGGCGGCCCCAGGGAGGGATCGGGCAGCATGGCCAAATCTTCCAGGGCCTGCTCCAATAGGTCCACCCGGTCGCCCACCGGCTTCAGGCGGTCCACGAACAGGTAATAGCGTCCCTTGAACCAGCACAAGCCGCTCTTGAGGTGCAGCCCGGCGAATTGCAGCTTTTCATAGGCCAGCTGCACGCCCTTGCCCCGCACCTCGCGCTCCAGCTCGGCCAGGCGCTCCTTGCCCCGTCTTGCCGCGCTCACTAGGCCCTCACCTCAATCATCCCATTCGTCTCCTCGGCCGCCGGAGCCGCCCAGCTCATCCAGAAAGCTCCGCACCGCCGGTCGCAGGTATACCCCGTCCAGGTCCAGGCCCAGCAGGCCCAGGCCCAGGCGGCGGCAATGTTGGGCGGTGTCTTGCCGCCGTTCGATGAATATTACCGGTTTTCCCCGCAGGCGGCAGAGGCCGCTTCTGGCCGAGGGGTCGTCCCCCCCGTCCAGGCTCTCCAGGCGAACCTCCACTCCAAGCCCCTGGGCCACTTCGTTGAGCAAAAACCACAGGCGCTTGTCATCCATGATCCGCTCAGCGCAGAGGCAGCAAAAAGGCGTCGCTGATCAGGCCCTGCTTCTCCCAGGACTTGTACTGGCCCCTGGCCTCGTCCAGGGTGCTAAAGCTGCCCACGCAGACCCGGTGCCAGGTGCCCCGTTTGCCCAGGTCCACCTGGTTCACCCTGGCGGGCAGGCCCTGATCGGCCAGGCGCTTGGCATAGTTCTGGGCCACGGCCTCCCGCCTGAACGAGGCGGCACACACCGTCCAGGCGTCCCCGCCCCGGCGGGCCGCCGGCTTCTTGACCGGCGGAGGCGGCGGGGCGGTGCTGGTGGTCGCGGTGCTCTCGGTGGTGCTGGTGGTGCTGGTGGTGGTGTCGGTGGTGTCGGTGGTGGTGGTCTCCGTGCTGCTGGTGGTGGTTTCCAGCGCCTGGTTGAAAGCCGGGACCGCGCCCCGAACCTTGACCTGGGGTGGGGGCATGGTTTCGGCGCCATCAGTGGCCGCCGGGCTGCCGGGCTGTGACTGGCGGGCCATCAAGGCCTGAGGCATCCAGGCCGCGCCGTGACCCGGAGCCGACCACCAGGCCATGACGAAAAACCCAATGGTCAAGACCGCTCCCACCCCGGTCAACCAGAAGAAACGCCGCCTCTGGCCGTCCCAACGGCGGGGGGCTTGGGGGTGGATGCGCCGGGCCTGGAGATAGCCGTACAGGTGCACCAGGCCGCCACCCAGGTACAGCACGCCGCCGACAAGTAAAACCAACAAGATCAGAGCTGACATAACCACACCGTAAAAGCCAACAAAGGTGCAGTTACGCTAGCATTACCACCCCATGTTTACAAGGCCCCGCTGCGCCTTCCCGCGCGGCCGCCCGTCCTTGACAACCCTTTACGCCGGGGGCATCATGAGGGCCGCCCTGTTCAGTAAGGAGAACGCATGCCCGCCCAGACCGGTTACCGCGCCCCATCTGTGGGCCGCGCCCTCAAAATATTGGAACTGGTGGCCCAAAGCCGTGACGGCATCGGCATCAGCGAGCTTTCCCGCCATCTTGAGATCAGCAAGGGCACGGTGTTCGGCCTGTGCAAGCAGTTGGAGGCCGGGGGCGCCCTGAGCCGCGACCCGTCCAGCAAGCGCTACGGCCTGGGCCCCCTAGTGGCCACCCTGGCCCGGCGCGGCTTTGCCCAGGCCAGCCTGCGCGACGCGGCCGGTCCGGAAATGACCCGCCTTTGCAGTCGGTTGGACGAATCTGTGTTCCTGGGGGTCATGGGCCGGGGCGAGGTGATGGTGGTGGAAGCCCGCCAGCCTCCGGAGCAGATCCGCATCTCCGCCGGGCCGGGCACCCGCCTGCCCCTTTTGGCCGGCGCGGTGGGCAAGGTTTTTCTGGCCGGGCAGCCCCCGGCGGTGGTGGACAAGATCCTGGCCCAGGGCCTGCCCCGCCACACCCCCAACTCGGTGGTGGACCTGGACCAGTACCGCCGGGAGCTGGAGCAGGTGCGCGAACAGGGCTACGCCGTGGAGCAAGACGAATATCTCAACGGCATCTGGGGGGTTGCGGTTTTGGTTGGCAGCGCGGGGGGGCTGGCCTCGGCCCTGTACGTGGTGGGCTTCACCTCGTCTCTCACCCCGGGCCATCTGGATGAAGTGGTTCGCGAAACCATGGAAAGCGCCCGCAGCATCCGCCAGAACCTGCGCTAGCCCCGGGGCTCAAGCCCTCACTTCGAACCAAGGGCCGTCGATGCGCTGGCCCCGGCAGGCCGGGCAGCGCCCCGGTGCGTCCAGGCGGCGGCGATCGCTGAACAAATAGCCGCAGGCCCGGCACTGGGCCGGGGTCACCTTCAGGTCCTTGCCCAGGGAGCGCCGCAAATGGCTCAGATGCTCCTCCGCCTCCCGGCGGGTGAGCAACAGCTCGCCGGCCAACTCCAAGGCGCTCCAGGGACCCTGGGTCAGCATCTGGGCTATGGTCTGTCGGATGGTAAGAGGCAAGGCGACAAACTTTTTAGATGACCCCAGCCGTGCATCCCACGTCGAATTTTCCGCCAAGGTGCATGCGAAACACGCAATCTAGGTCCAGAGCGCTCCGCGACACGCACCGCATCGCTTATCGCTGCTTCCTTCCGGACCTGACGAGGTTCACGACCGCACGTCGCGCGGTGTCCGGACAAAACTACGTGATCACAAAAACACCATGGCGGCCAACCCTCGGCGGGCCTTCGACCCCGCAAAAGCGGATTTCGGGAAAAGGGCACCGCTAGCTCCCCGCCTAGCACGGCCGGGGTCAAAACGTATTTCTCGGTCGGCCGCAAAAAACAGCCCCGCCGCTCAAAAGGACGGGGCGAAAATAATTAAATATCAGAGACACGGCAGGCCCGGCCTAATGGCCGGACGCGGGCTTAGTCCAAGGAGTCCACGCGCTCTTTGAGCTCTTTGCCCACCTTAAAGAAAGGCAGCTTCTTCTTGCCCACGTCGATTATCTCGCCCGTCTTGGGATTGCGTCCCTGGTAGCCGTCGTAGTCCTTGACCTTGAAGCTGCCAAACCCGCGAATCTCCACCCGATCACCGAGAATAAGAGCATCCTCGACAGATCCGAAAATAGTGTTTATCACCATCTCCGCTTTTTTGATGGTAAGGCCCTCGGCTTTAGCCAGCGCCTCTATTAGCTGAGACTTGTTCATGGACGGGCACTCCTTGCCGGTAATAAGGCTGTAGGCTTTAGCTAACGATTGTATGCAGTTGGCTTGCTTCTGTCAAGCAGCTAAACTTATACGCCAACCCGGCTCCCCGGGCAGCACGCCTTTTCATATCATGCCTAGTTGAGAGATGCCCGGCCTGTCAAGCTATTTTTTATAAATTTATCTGTGTATTAGTCCAATTACTCCCATCGCGCGGCCTCTCCGGAGCGCTCTAAACGCCGCCAACAAAGGGCGGCTGGTCATTTTGTCTGCTTTTGCCCTAGGCGTAGCTCATGCTATTAATTAAGCTGACTTTAAGGGATGGGAGCAAAAACCGGTGAGCTACCTGAGCAAGATATTGTCGGCCGCCCTGGTGGCCTGCTGCCTTTGGGGCGGGGCGGCCCCGGCCCAGGAGACCAAGGATTTTGTGGCCCAGGCCCTGTACAGCCACGTTTATAAAGACCAGCGCTGGGCCATCTCCCCCCAGGAGCTTGACTTCCTGGTGGACAACCTGGTGGGGGTGCTGGCCGTGGTAAGCCAGCCGGAGTTCAAGCGCCGCCACCCCCTGCTGGGCAATCTGGTCCTGGAGCGGCTGGGCGGCACGGCCCATTCCTTCAGCCTGAAGACATACAGCAACCAGGCCCAGGTGACCATGGAGCGCCCCGGCCCCAGGGAAATCGTGTACCAGGCCCAGATCACCATGCAAAAGCTGGGCTTGTCGGTGAGCGGGCAGATGCTTATCCGCCTGGTCCTGCAATATGCCTCACCCCAGGACCAGGCGCTCAAGGCCGAGGTAACCGTGGCGTTCCGCCCGGCCTCGGAGGTGCTGGCCGCGGCCCTCAAGCCGGTGATGACCTCCTTCCAGAAGGAGATGGACCGCCTGGCAGGCAAGGCCATGGTGCAGATCCAGGACTTCCTGCGGGTTTATCAAGAGGAGCGTAGCGGAGCCTTCAGCCGGGCGGGCCTGCTGGGCCAGTTGGCCCTGATCAACCAGCGCCGCCTGGTGCAGGCCGCCGAGCTGAAAGCGAAAACCGCCCCAACGGACAGCGCCCTGCCCTCCGGCGGCCTGGGCCGCGTGGCCCTGGCCCTGGCCGCGGCCCTGTTGCTGCTGGCTGGCCTGGTCCTGGGCTGGCTCCTGGCCAACCGCCTAAGGGCTTCGCGCGACCAGAAGCTCCTGCGCCGTAGCCTGCGGGCTCAGCGGGAGCAGGCGGCCTTGGACAAAAGGCTGGCAAAACTGTTAAAAACTAGAGAGCTTTCCCCCCAGGCCGCCGCCGAGGCCAAACTGGAGCATCAACGGCTCAGCCGGGAGTTGCTCCAGCGCCTGGGGCGCGAAGCCAAACCACCCCGGCAAGCTAAAAAATAGGGGCTCCGGTCCGACCCCCCCGGCCCCGCGCGAAGGAAAAAACATGGATCAGGCTCCCCCCAACTACACCGACGAGCACTACCGCCAGGCCTACAACCAAAAGCGACTGAGCTTTTGGCAAAAAGTGGCCGCCTCCGCTTCCAAGGGAGGCCGGGTGGGGCACCGCTTCTACCTCAATCACCTGCAGCGCATCTACGGCCGCCTGATCAGCCCCGGCCAGAAGGTGCTGGAGGTGGGCTGCGGCCAGGGCGACCTGCTGGCCTCGCTTAAGCCCTCGGTGGGGCTGGGGGTGGATTTCTGCCCGGAGATGATCGCCCAGGCCCGGGAGCGCCACCCGGAGCACAGCTTTTTGTGCGTGGACGCCCAGGATCTGGACCTGGAGGGCCTGACCTTCGACTACATTATCCTCTCGGACCTGGTCAACGACCTGTGGGACGTGGAGGAGGTGCTCAAGAAGCTGCGCCCGGCCTGCCACCCCCGCACCCGCATAATCCTCAACTTCCACTCCCGCCTGTGGGCCGCGCCCCTGGCGGTGGTGCGGCGCCTGGGCCTGGCCCAGCCCCTGCTCACCCAAAACTGGTTCACCGCCCCGGACGCGGTCAACCTGCTGGACCTGGCCGGGTACCAGAGCTTCCGAACCTGGATGGAGCTGCTTTGGCCCATGCCCGGCTCCGTGCCCAACTGGCTTTTCAACCGGGTGCTGGCCCGGATCTGGCCCATCAAGTACCTGGCCCTGTGCAACTTCGTCATGGCCCGCCCGGCCCCGGCCAAGCCCATGGAAAAAGAGCCGGTGGTGTCGGTGATCATCGCCTCGCGCAACGAGGCGGGCAACATCGACGGCCTGATGCGCCGCACCCCGGAGATGGGCGCGGGCACCGAGCTGATCTTCGTGGAAGGCCACAGCACCGACGACACCTGGGGGGCCATCCAACAGGCCCTGAAGGACCACCCCCATCGCCGGGCCAAGGCCTATCAGCAGACCGGGGTGGGCAAAGGCGACGCGGTGCGCCTGGGCTTCGACAAGGCCGAGGGCGATCTGTACATGATCATGGACGCTGACCTCACCTTCCCGCCCGAGAACCTGACCCGCTTCTACGACGCCTGGTACAGCGGCAAGGGCGAGTACATCAACGGGGTGCGCTTGGTCTACCCCATGGAAGACAAGGCCATGCGGCCCATCAACTTCCTGGGCAACAAGTTCTTCAGCCTGGCCTTCTCCTGGTGCCTGGAGCAGCCCATCAAGGACACCCTGTGCTGCACCAAGGTGCTCAGCCGCCGGGACTACGAGGTCATCGTGGCCAACCGGGCCTATTTCGGGGACTTCGACCCCTTCGGCGATTTTGACATCATCTTCGGCGCGGCCAAGCAGAACATGAAGATGGTGGACCTGCCCATCCGCTACCGCGAACGCCTCTACGGCAGCACCAACATCTCCCGCTGGAGCCACGGCTGGCTGCTCATCAAGATGCTGTGGATAGGCCTGAAGAAGCTTAAATTCGTATGAGCCAAGCGGCCCATGACCGGGGCGGCGACCTCGCGCCCCTAGCTCCGCCCCCCAGACAAGCCCCCCTGTTATGGGCCGTGCCGACGTTCGTGTTCCTGGCCCTGGCCTATTGGGCCATGAGCGCCGCCTTCCCCTATTACTTCATCTGGGACCTGGACCACATCGTGGCCCTGGACACCCTGATCATCAACAGCGGGCTTTTGCCCGACCACATCCACAGCCCCGGTTTCGGCGCCTACTTCATCACGGTGTGGGCCTCCGGCCTGGCCGCTGGCCTGGGCTGGCTTTCGGCGCTCAACCTGGACCAGCTCGACCACTCCCTGAACCCCCTGGCCTGCCTGGCCCAGGCGGTGGAGTTGCTGCGCCGCCTCAGCCCCCTGGCGGTGCTGGGCGCGGTATTTCTGCTGTGGAGCGCCCTGCAGGCCGCCTTCCGGCCCCGCGCCCTGTGGGCCCTGGGCGCGGCCCTGATCCTGGGCCTGGAGCAGGGGCTCTTCTACCAGGCCGCCCTTATCCGCACCGAGCAGTACAGCCTTATGTACTGGGCCGGGGCCGTCCTGGTGGCGGTGCTGGCCGGGCGGGCGCGGGGCTGGCCCCGCCTGGGGTGGCTGGGGCTGGCGGGACTTTTGCTGGGCTTGGCCTTTGTCACCAAGGTGCAGTTGGGCACCTATCTGCTCGCCGCGCCCCTGCTCTTTCTGCTGCCCATCGCCCTGAAGGGCGAGTCCTGGGACCAGGCCCTGCCCTCGCCGGGACGCGCTCAAGCCCTGGCCGGGTTGGCCGCAGCGGTGCTGGCCCTGGCCGTCACCGCCGCCCTGGCTTGGCTGGCCTGGCGCGAGCCCATCCCCGAGGGCATGGGCACCTTCCTCTACCGCCTGAGCATCCACCTCACCCCGCCCCTGCTGGCCCTGCTGGCCTTTTTGGCGGCCCTGGTGGCGCTCAACCTGTGGGGTCTGGCCGGCGGCAACCAACGCTGGGGCTTGATCTTCCCCCTGGCCGCCTACGCCTCGCTTTTGCTGCTGGGGTTCGGGCTCAGTTTTTTCTGCCATTTCCTGATCGGGCTGGAACCAGCCCTGGCCTGGCAGTACCTGCTGCTGGACTTCAAGATGGCCTTCCTGCGCCAGGGATTCATGCTGGTGCCCCTGGCCGAGCACCTCAAGCTGCTGGCCTATCTGTGGCCCTCGGTGCTGGCCAACCTGCTGTCCTTGGTCCTGTTGGCCTGGTGCGCCCGCCGCCGCCTGAACCCGGCTCTCAGCCGCACCGCCTGGCTGGCCCTGGCCCTGGCCTTTTTGGCCTACTCCCACGCCCTGGTGTTGGACCGCTTCATTTTGCGCGACCTCATGTGGGCCGAGCCGCTTTTGAACCTCACCACCCTGATCTGCCTGCTCACCCTGGCCCGCCACGCCTGGCCCAGCCGGGTCTGGAACGGAGCCCTGGGCCTGGTGGCCCTGCTGGTGCTGGTCAGCGGGGCCTTGGCCGCCTGGCAGATGCCCGCCCGCCTGAACGCCAACTACAACCTCTACGGCTGGAGCCCGGCCCCCTTCATGAAAGGGGTATACGGCCACAACCAGCCCCGCTGGGAAAAGATCGCCCGCGCCCATTACGGCCAAGAACTGGAGCGGGCGGCCTGGGGACCGGCCGGGGCCCAGGCGGCCCAGGCCAACCAGGTGGCGGCCACCGTGGCCTACGTGCTGCCCACCCTGGGGCCCAATCTGCGCCGGGCCGGGGTGGTGGCCCCGGGCGCGCCGGTGAGCCTAGCGGGTCAAGGCTTGGTTTTGGCTGAGGTCCCCTGCTCCCTGGCCGGGGGCATTTTGGTGGATTTCGTCGGGGCCGAGCTGGACCCCGCCCGGCAGCTCAAGGCCAAGGAGGTGCTTCGCGCCTCTGAGGAGTTGGACAAGTTCGCCGCGCCGGGCAACCCCGCCCTGC
>Ga0180016_100087_pt1 | contig 40960 bp, 42 predicted proteins | sample KR46_M_MetaG_FD_129673 | JGI IMG/M metagenome (GOLD analysis project Ga0180016, IMG submission 129673) | Groundwater microbial communities from the Olkiluoto Island deep subsurface site, Finland - KR46_M_MetaG | ecosystem: Environmental > Aquatic > Deep subsurface > Groundwater | place: Finland... | reverse complement strand
TCGATGATTTCCCAATGGGCATCGGTTAGGACACGTCTGGTCAAGGTTGCTCTCCTTCGTTTGCAACCTTGAATCAGAAACTACATCAAATGGGAATCCTGAACGTCAACAGACCCTAGGCAATTCGAGTTGCTGAACGAGAATGAGCTCATCAAGCGTTCCGGGGAATCGCGCTCCGATCTCGACAGAATCGCGTCCGTGTGATCAGCGGTTGCCGCGCCGCCGCAGACCCCACGGCATTTAAATGCCGCGTGTTGACCGTGGTCCATGTTCGTTTGACGGCGTTGAAGCTGTCCCGCACGACGAAATTGCAATCCGTCCAGCATCTCCCTTGTCGGGAAGCGCAATTTCATTCATTTCTTTCTGGTTTTTGATACTGTTTCACGATCCGCAGATTTCATTGACGGCAATCAATGACAGCTGCGATCGAGGATGGGATCGTTTCGCTGTGTCAGTATTGTTTGATCAGCACGGAGGAAGCGCGATGAAGGGGTTTGTCGATGATATCGAGAAGCTGACCGAGGGCAATGGTGATTTTCGGCGCGTTCTCTACACAGGCAAGAACCTACAGCTGGTCCTGATGGCGATTGAGCCCGGCGGCGAGATCGGGGCAGAGGTTCACGACGACGGCGACCAGTTCTTTCGCGTGGAGAGCGGCTCGGCAGAAATCCTGATTGATGACGTGGTAAGTGAGGTTAAGGCCGGCATGGCCATGATCGTTCCGGCCGGGGCCCGCCATAATGTCAGGAACTCGGGCGCTGAGCCCTTGAAGCTCTACACCGTCTATGCGCCGCCCGCGCATCATCATGCAACGGTTCACGTCACCAAGGCTGACGCGGATGCCTCCCATGAGCATTTTGATGGGGTCACCAGCGAATAGATCGCCGTGTCGCGCGCCGATGCCTGCGCAATCACGTTTGGAAAGGCGATCAATGGCAACCGGAACAGGTCGCGCAATCCCGTGAAGGCTTCGTGGTCATCCTGGTTGCTGTGGTTTGTACGGCCAAGGTCACGAACGTGCACAGGCTCGTCAGGACGACACTGCTGAGGCTGATGCTCCCGCGCCAGTCGAGGAAATCACCAGGAGAATTCTATGGCCTCTCTCGACCCCACGCGCCGCATCCAGATCGGCACCCCCGGACTCAAGCTCACGCAGGACCGTCTGATATGCGCGCGCTGTGCTGGCATGGAAAGGGCGACGTTCGCGTCGACACTGTTCCTGACCCCAAGATCGAACATCCCCGCGAGGCCGTGATCAAAATCACCGCATGCGCCATTTGCGGATCGGACCTTCATCTTTACGACGGCTACCAGCTGCCGATGGAAAGCGGCGACATCCTGGGCCATGAGAACATGGGCGAGGTTGTCGAGCTTGGCTCGGAAGTGACCAACCTCAAGGTGGGCGATCGGGTCGTCGTGCCGTTCACGATCAGTTGCGGCCAGTGCTGGTTCTGCCAGCAGGGCCTTTTCTCGCTGTGCGACCGGACCAATCCCAATGCCGACGTGGCGATCAAGGCCAGGGGGCATTCGCGGGCCGGCCTGTTCGGCTTCAGTCACATGCTCGGCGGCTATAGCGGCGGCCAGGCCGAATATCTACGCGTGCCGATGGCCGACATCGGACCAATCAAGGTTCCCGACAGTGTCACTGACGAACAGGCGCTGTTTCTCTCCGACATCTTCCACACGGGCTACATGGCCGCCGAGAACGCCCAGATCCGGGACGGGGATACCGTTGCCATCTGGGGCTGCGGGCCCGTCGGCCAGTTTGCCATCCGCTCGGCGTTGATGATGGGTGCGGGCCGGGTGATCGCCATCGATGAAGTGCCTGAACGCCTGGCGATGGCCGAAGCCGGCGGCGCCGAGACAATCGATTTCTCGCAGACCGATGTCTATGACGAGCTGATGGTGCGCATCAAGGGCCGCGGGCCGGACAGTTGCATCGACGCAGTCGGTTGCGAGGCCGCAGGCCACGGCGCAGCGGATGCGATGTTCGACAAGGCCAAGGCGGCCGTCGGACTTGCGACCGACAGGGTGCATGTGCTGCGCGAGGCGATATTCAGCTGCCGCAAGGGCGGAACGCTCTCGATCCCCGGTGTCTATGTCAGCATGGGCGACAAGATCCCGATCGGCGCCGCGATGAACAAGGGCCTGACCTTCAAGATGGGACAGACCCATGTGCAGGCCTACACCAAGCCACTCTTGGAGAAAATCGAGGCCGGAGAGATCGATCCGAGCTTTGTGGTCACCAATACGACAACCCTGGAAGAGGCCCCGGAGATGTACCGGAAGTTCCGCGACAAGGAGGAAGGCGTCATCAAGGTCGTTCTGCGTCCTGGCTTGTGACGGCAGGATCGTATTTGACACGCTTGCCGCCCTCGCGCTTCCCGGACGGCAGCCATTCCAAGAAGTTGTCCCTCGCTTTTCGTTTCGGATGAAAGCGCGTGATCGCAAACGTAAGAGACCGTCCGCAGGACGAATGCAACCTTAGCGTCGGCGCTGGCTGACACTCATCGGAGACTTATCATGATCGACACCCGCACTCATGGTATTATCGACTACGTGAGCGGCTTTCTTCTGCTTGTTGCACCGTATCTGTTTAGTTTTGCGACCGGCGGGATCGAGCAATGGCTGCTGCAACTGATCGGCGCGTCCATCATCGTCATGACCCTGATCACCCGCTACGAGCTTAGCATCGCCAAGATCATACCGCTCAAGGTGCATCTCGGCGTGGACCTGATCAGTGGCGTCCTGCTTGTCGCGTCGCCTTGGCTGTTTGGTTTTGATGATGTGATCTGGTGGCCGCACCTGCTGGTCGGCCTGATGGAAGTTGCGGTGTTGCTGATGACCAATCGCCAGGCCGACATGGCGCCGGCCCGCCTTTGAAATCGCATGGTACTCATGCCGGAAAGGAAACCCAAGGAAAGCGATCATTCAAATCCCCGTCGATAATCCACTGGTCCATGCCTTCCGCATTCGCGGAGAGGTGTCTGCCGAGGAGATGGAGGCAATGGCCGCCACCATAAACCAGGCATTTGATGAGCGCCCGCCCGTTTCGATGCTGCTGGTCTTCGAATATTACGATGGGTTGAAAACCGGGGCTGGTCTCGACGTCGAGACCTTCAAGTCCCAGTTCAGGTCGCTCGCGAAGGTGGACAAATACGCTGTCGTCGGCGCCCCTTCGGCAGCCGCGACACTCATCAACGTGATGGACAACGTCATTCCTGTTGACGCCCGGACGTTTGACGCATCCGACCAGCAGGCCGCCTAGCGTTTCGTTGGCGCACAGCCATCGCGGCGCCTCATAGCTGAGGTCTCAAGTCGGCCAATCACTCGTTGGCCGGGGCTGATCCAGACACAGCAGGTTTCATGCGCGCCCATCCGGTGAGCGGATGGGTCCGAAACTCCTTCTTTAGGTTGTTTTCTGTTCGATCCGGACGGAACTTTCCAGCCAGGCCGCGAGTTGAAGCAGCAATCACAATCAGGTGATTTTTTGCGAGGATGAGACACATGGCCAAGGAAAAGACTCTGGAAGACCTGTTCCACGACACGCTCAAGGATATCTATTACGCCGAGAAGAAAATCCTGAAGGCGTTGCCGAAGATGAAGCGCGCTGCAGACTCCGCAGAGCTCAAGGCAGCCTTCGAAAAGCACCATATCCAGACCCAGGAACAGATCGAACGGCTCCAGGGCGTGTTCGACATTCTCGGCAAGTCCGCACGGGGCAAGACCTGTGATGCCATCGAAGGCATTCTGGCCGAAGGTGAAGAGATCATGGAAGAATACAAGGGCACTGCTGCGCTTGATGCCGGCCTTATCTCTTCGGCGCAGGCGGTCGAGCACTACGAGATCACACGCTACGGTACCTTGAAGCGCTGGGCTCTTGAACTCGGCCTGAAGGACGCTGCCAAGCTGCTGGACGAAACGCTCAAGGAAGAATCGCAGACCGACAGCGATCTGACCAAGCTCGCCGACGCCTCGGTGAACCAGAAGGCAAAGGCCGCCTGAGCGCGGCCCGACAGGCAGCCGGAAACCGGCTGCCTGTGTTTTCAATGGCTGCACGGCAAGGATGATCCCGATGAGCGATGACCACAAAGATGCTTCTGACACCAAGGAGATCCGAAAGGACGCCAAGGGGCAGTTTGCCCGTTCCGAAAAGGGCAGCACCAACAATGGCGTCATCAGCGCAAAGCCCCGGGTGATAACCGGATCCGATGACGCTACGAGCCACACAAAATCCCGTGACAATCAGAATACCCAGACTGACGAACGCGAGGCGGGCGACAGCGAATTTCACGGGTGAGCCATTCCCCTATTGATCCGGGCAGTGATCACCTGCCGGACTTAACCGGACGCAACCCATGACCAGGGCGAATACGAAAAAGAGAGGGAGTTTCCGACCGCGGCCGGTATCCTGTTCGGCCTTGGACTGGGCGGCTTTTTCGACGGGATCGTGCTTCACCAGATCCTGCAATGGCATCACATGGTGAGCCATCTCCACCCGCCCGTGGATCTCGCGGCGCTGCAGTTCAACACGTTGTGGGACGGCATTTTTCACGCCAGCACCTATGTTTTCGTCGTCGCGGGCCTTTTGCTGCTGTGGCGGACGGCGCACCGGTCGCATCTGTGGTGGTCGGGTAAATTGCTGGCCGGAACGATCCTGATGGGTTTCGGATCGTTCAATGTGGTCGAGGGCATCGTCAATCATCAACTCCTTCAACTCCACCACGTCAACGAGACCGTGCCGGAGGCTCAGTGGATCTATTGGGATATCGGATTTCTGGTCTGGGGTGTTGCCATGATCATCGGAGGTCGCGCACTCTACCTTGGGGGAAAACGGGAAACGGGTGGCAGCATGCGCCGCACGGCGGCGAACGGTTGAAGCCGCGCCCGGGCCTGCAGAGCGAAGGGTTGCGACGGCTGCGCTATCCGCTCGATCGAACTCAAGGTGGGCATTCAATCGGGAATCTTCGTTGATGGTGTGACAAAAGCGCCGACTGACCCCTTTTATGATGCCGATATGCTGCTTTTCATCGAAAAAGTACAAAATGAATTGCCTTGGTGGGCGGCGCGGTGCGTGCAATGTTGTTTGACAGTGCCTTCCGCAGATTGCTGGGGCCAGGGGCTTTTATTCCACTGATGAATTTCCCCATTCGTTCCAACGGAAGGTTCAGCGTCGACACTTATGGCAAATAATCTGCAGCAGGGAGATGATCATTCATTGCGAATGTCGGGAGCGAAGCCGGTTCGGCACCGACTGGACGTTGCGACGAAACCCTGCGCACAGGCGGGAGCGATCGCACCGTGACCTCCATCAGCCCCACCACGCCCGAAGCCTCCGCTGTTCCCGTCGTGGGAATCGGCGCATCGGCGGGTGGCATCGAGGCGCTGAGCCGCTTCTTCGACGTCATGCCGCTTGATAGTGGTTGTGCCTTCGTCGTCGTGCTGCATCTCGACCCGAACCGTGAAAGCGAATTGGCCCATGTTCTGGCCGGCCACACTGCGATGCCGGTTGTGCAGGTAGGGGACGGTATGCGGCTGGAGCCCGAGCACGTCTATGTGATCGCGCCAAATACCGATCTGACGGTAAAGGACGGCGTCCTGCACATGTCCAAGCCGAGAGAGCCCCATGGCCATCGTCACCCAGTGGATGTGCTCTTCTCGTCACTTGCCCAAGACCAGCATCAGCGGGCGATCGCCATCGTGCTGTCTGGTACGGGGAGCAACGGCACAGAAGGGTTGAGGGATATCAGGGCTGAGGGAGGCATGAGCCTGGTGCAGTCGCCCGAGACTGCCAAATTCGACGGCATGCCACGAAGTGCGATCACGGCGGATATGGCCGACCACGTTCTTGCTCCCGAACAGATGCCGGAAATCATCCTAGCCTTCCTGAGCCATGGCTACGTCAAGGCCCCGGCGGAGGTCGAGGCTACCTCGCCGGACGGTCAGGCGACGCTGGGCCATGTCATTGATCTGCTGCGCAGTCAGGGCGGTCATGACTTTCGCGGCTACAAGCACGCGACGCTGACGCGACGGGTACACCGCCGTCTCGGACTGAGGAACTTCGGCACACTGGACGAATATCTCGACGAGTTGCGCCGCGATCCCGACGAAATCACCGCGCTTGTCGGCGACCTGATGATCAGCGTCACGAGTTTTTTCCGCGATGCCGAGGCATGGAAGGCGCTTGCGGAGCTGGTGGTTGTCCCCATGATTGACGAGCGCGAGACAGAAGCAACAATCCGGGTCTGGACGACCGCCTGCTCCACGGGCGAGGAGGCCTATTCCCTTGCCATGCTGATTACCGAGCAGGCAGAGGCTGCGGGCAAACACTTTGAGCTGAAAGTGTTTGCGACCGACGCCCAGGAGATCAACCTGCGCAAGGCGCGGCAAGGTATCTTCCCCGCTGCTGCTCTTTCGAACTTCCCGGTCACGCGCCTGACGCGCTTCTTCGAGAAGATTGATGGTTCGTTTCAGGTCAGCAAGGAACTGCGCGACATGGTCGTGTTTGCGCGCCACAACCTGTTGCGCGATCCGCCGTTCTCGCGGATGGACCTGGTGTCGTGCCGCAACTTCCTGATCTATCTCGAACCCGGTCCGCAGCAGAGGATCATAGCCCTTTTCCATTTTGCGCTTCGACAGGGCGGACACCTGTTTCTCGGCAATGCCGAAACCATCGGTCGACATGAAAACCTGTTTGAAACGGTGTCGAAGAAATGGCGCATCTACCGCCGGGCGGGAGCGACCCGTCATGACCTGATCGAGTATCCGCCCCCTCGTGACGAAACCGAACCGCGGGCGACAGGTATATCGCCCATTGGTTATGAGGCTGGCGGAACCTCCTCTGAAATAGCACGTCGCGCATTGCTTCAGCGCTACGCGCCAGTCTCGGTGCTGATCGACCAGAAGGGCCGGGTCCTCTACTTCCATGGTGTGACTGGGGACTACCTGGAAAATCCGTCTGGTGAACCGACCCGGGATCTGCTGACCATGGCCCGTGACGGCCTGGGCGCCAGACTGCGGGCCGCAATCCGGGAAGCTACCAAAGACAACAGAAGCGTGACGGTCACCGCCAAGCTCCGTGAAAGCAAGGCCGGCCAATCGGTCGAAATGACGGTCGTGCCGCTGCCGCCATCGCCCCAGGGCAGTTTCCTCCTGGTGAGCTTTGCGCCCGCCGTATCCCATGCCGGGAACACCTCGCTGCCTTCGCATATGGCTGCCCCGGATACAATGTCCGGCGAAACCGCACTCCAGCGGGAGTTGAAGGCGACCCGAGCCGAATTGCAGAAAACCATCGAATATCAGGAAACCACCAACGAGGAACTGAAGGTGGCGAACGAGGAAGCGGTCTCGATGAACGAGGAGCTTCAGTCCACCAATGAAGAACTTGAGACATCGAAAGAGGAATTGCAGTCGTTCAACGAGGAACTGAACACGGTCAACAGCCAGCTTCAGCACAAGATCGGCGAGCTGGAAACTACCACCAACGACCTCAACAATCTCTTGGCGGGTTCGGAAGTGGCGACGCTCTTCCTTGACGAAAAATCCTGCATCAGATGGTTTGCGCCGGCGACGAAGGAACTCTTCGATTTCATCGCGTCCGATATAGGTCGTCCAATCTCTCATTTTGCCTGGAAGTTCGCGGACGAGAATCTGCTGAAGGACGTCGAAACGGTACTGACCAACCTGTCGGCCATCGAGGCCGAAGTAAAGAGCGATGCCGGACGCTGGTTTTCGCGCCGCGTGCTTCCGTACAGGACGCAGGACAACCGAATCGCAGGCGTGGTTCTGACCTTCAGCGACATTACCGAGAGAAAACACTCCACCGATGCGATCGACGAAGCCAGGGTCTACGCCGAGACCATCGTCCGGACGGTGCAGCATCCTCTGCTAGTTCTGGACGGAACCCTGCATGTCCAGACCGCCAACAAGGCGTTTCGCGAGCTGTTCGCCGTATTCGAGGAAGAACCCAAGGGGAAGCTGATCTTCGATCTCGGCACCGGTGAATGGAACAATCCGCCGCTGCGGCTCCTTCTGGAAAAGGTTCTTTCCGTAGATGAGGACATCCACAATTTCGAGTTCGAGCAGGATTTCCACCGGACGGGCCTCCGATCGATGGTGCTCACGGCGTGCAAACTGAACCAGGAAGGAGGACGTGAGGACCTGATCCTGCTTGCCATCGAAGACATCACCGAACGCAAGCGCTTCGAGGAACATCGTGAAATCCTGGTTGGCGAGCTCAATCACCGCATCAAGAATGTCATGGCGACGGTGCAGGCCGTCGCCTCGCAAACGCTCAGCAACGCCACCTCGATGGAGGAAGCACGCGCAACCTTCGGATCCCGTCTGATCGCCCTGGGCAAATCCCACGACCTGCTGACAAGAGAAAACTGGGCGGGGGCGAACCTGCAGGACATTGTCGCCGATACGGTCGAGCCTCATGCGGGAGGGTCCAATCGCTTCCGGATCGAAGGCCCGCACCTGTGGCTCAAACCGAGCGCCGCGCTCGCCATTGCCATGGCATTGCACGAACTGGCAACGAACGCCGCCAAGTACGGCGCGCTCAAGGTCGACGATGGCAAAGTGGCAATAACCTGGACGATTGCCGGCAACGGTCAGGATCGAAGGCTCTGCCTGCGCTGGGAGGAGAGCGGCGGGCCGCTTGTCGCCCCTCCGACGCACAAGGGATTCGGCTCGCGCCTCATACAGCGGGCGCTGGCGATGGAACTGGGCGGACAGGTTAATGTTGCCTATGAGGCGTCTGGCGTCGTCTGCACCATATATGCGCCAATGCCCGGCAGCCAGGAAAGGAAAGAACCGGATTGACCGGAGATCCCTCAAAACGCGTACTGATCGTCGAAGATGAAGTGCTGCTCGCGATGCATCTGGAGGACATGCTGACTGACCTCGGCCATCGGGTCGTCGGACAGGCCACCCGTGTCGACAAGGCGCTGGTCCTTGCCCGCAACAGCGACATCGATTTCGCAATTCTCGATATCAACGTCGCCGGTACCCAGTCCTTTCCGGTTGCCGACATCTTGCTGGAGCGCGGCATCCAGTTTGTTTTTGCAACCGGATATGGGACGGCGGGTCTGATCGACGGATATCGCGACTGCCCGGTGTTGCAGAAGCCCTACGCGCAGGAAGATCTCGAGCAAAGCATCGCGCTGACCTTTCGCGGATCGCCTCAAATCCGTCTGCCCTAGCCTCGGATGACGGTTCTCAAGTCAGGGACGCAGTCCCGTCGCCACTCGCCACCACATGACGTCCGGAGGTTTCGGGTGTCAGCCATTCCTGCTCCACGAGGTCGCGAAGCTTATAGGCGCGGTCCAGCGCCTGTTTGCTGGCGGCATGCCAGTCATTGGCAGAAGCCGCGGACGTGGTCCCACCGTGCTCGGCCATCTGAAGGCAGAATTCGGCGCGCTCGTTGAGGAAGCGCACTGCGGCGCGCATGACCTTTTCCATCTCCTCGAACTGAGCCGTTGCCATGATTTCCGCCGTATAGGTGTGGCCGATGTGACAGCCGAACTTGACGATCGAACCAACCTCGAACTTTTTCAAAGCGCCACCGCAATCCGGACAGGTCACCGTGATCGGCCGCTCGAAGGTCTGATTGTTGACGATTTCGGGCTGCTGCCCGTCTAGCTGAGAAGAGGGTTTTGGCATTTCCACTTCCTTTCGATCGACCAGTTTCACAAGCAATCCGGGAATGTCAGCAAGCGGCAGGCAATAATCCAGCGCGACATGCTCGGCTGCACTTCGCGGCATCTCGGGATAGGCGGCATCGTTCGGGTCCTGGCCGATGGCCACTCCGCCGCGTCGCTTGATTTCGAAAAGCCCCAGCGTTCCATCGTTCAAATTGCCCGTCAGGATCACCCCCACTGCATCCACACCATAGTTTTCGGCAACACTGCGGAACAATGGGTCAATGGCCGGCCTGGCGCAGTTTTCCTTCGGGCCGCGCAGAAGGCGGATCCTGCCGTCGGCCAGGATCATGTGCCGATCCGGGGGCGCGACATAGATATGGCCGGGGAGGATTATGTCACCCTCCTCGGCATGCTTGGCGGGCAGGTAGCCGGCGGAGTTTAGAAGCGTAGGCAATTCGCTTCGAAGGGCGCCTATATGAAGGACAATGAGGAGGGGGGCGGAAAACGTGTGCGGCAGCGCCGCGACCAGGGATCGCAATGCAAGAACTCCGCCGGAGGATGCGCCTATGGTGATGATCGAGGAACGAAGCATGGTGACCTGCGCGTGGGCGGATGATGTGGAACTACAACGCACAGGATCGCAGAACGTTCACCGATCGAAACAAAAGCACTCCCCATGCATGTTATCTTAAAGCACCCTACCACGATTCTGGTCCCCACTGCCGCTTTCCTGACCGGCAGGCGGCGGAGAACCGTCGCGGTATCAAGAGCGGTCCTTGGCTCGTCGCTTAGGGATGACCCGGTGTCGCAGTCGACCCCAGAAGGCTCATCCTCCAGATAATCAATCTCTCCGCGATGCACACGACCGACCGCACCCTCGCGAATATCGTTTCTGCCGGGAACTACGTTTCGTACGCCGCGTCCGAGCGGAACGTTACAGCGTCCTGATCGTTGTTTACTTGACCCTTCGGAGCCTACGATGACCCGCACCAAGCAGAGAAAACCCACCCGTAAAGGCGGGGCGCGTGAGATCAGCGCTTGAAGCTCCAAATCGGACGGCGCAAGCGGCGAGCGGAAATCAAAGCCCGAAAATCTGGATAGTTTCGAGCTTTCACTCGTCCTGAGCGGCGGCAACGCTCTTGGAGCCGATCACCTCGGTGCCTGCGAAGTGCTGCTTGGGGCTGGCTGGGAGCCGGAATGGCTGGTGGGCGCCTCCATTGGTGCAGTGACCGCCGCAATCCTCGCAGGTAGCAAACCCTCAGATCGCCTCGACCGCCTGAAATCGTTCTGGAAGCTCGCCGAGCAGGCAGACGTCGCCCCGATGTTCACCATTCCGGAGCCATTTCGCGCGCGATACAACAACGAACATGCCCTGGCAGCGCTGATATTCGGTCGGCCCGGCCTTTTTGGCCGCCGCTTGCCGGGTGAGCTTTCGCTGTTGCCGGGCATGCCATCTGACCGCTCCATCATGGACCACAGGCCGATGGCAAGAACTCTCGATGCGCTCATCGATTTCGATCGCCTGAACCACGGAGACACGCGGGTGTCCTTCGTTACCATTGACTTGGAGGCGGGCGAAGAGGTCTGGTTTGATAACAGAGAGACCCGGTTTACATCGGAGCATCTTCTGGCATGCACGGCGCTCGCGCCCCTGTTTCCCCCGGTTGAAATCGAGGGACGCCTGTTGTGCGATGCGGGCTTGGCCAACAACCTGCCGTTTGACCGGGTCTTTCGCGACACCCCGACCGCCAACCAGCTTTGCATTGCCGTGGATCTCTTCTCTGCCAGCCACGTCCGACCCGACTCGCTCGACCAGACCGTCGCGCACGTGCAGGATCTTGCCGTTGCCATGCAGGCCCGCCGCAGCGCGAACGGAGTGAGCCGGGCTCGTGACTTGTTGCGAAAGCACGATCCCGACAGTCCCTCCTCCATCCTCGCACACCTTGCCTACCGGCCGCCGGGAACGCAGCGGGCGCTCAAGGCGCTCGACTTCTCGGCGCGGTCGCTGGGTGAGCGGACTCAGCAAGAGGCGGAGGACATGGGCCGGATGCTGCAACGGAACAGGGAGGCCCCGCGCGACCAGCCTTTCTGCTATCTTGGGGCCGAGTGAACGGTGAGTGAGCATCGACAGACCCGAAATGCTGACCAACCCCGCAGCTCAGTACAAGGTCATCTGGAGACTTGCCCGCCGCTTATCAGGAGGGACAACCGCGCCATTGTTCGACCAGTCGTACGTGACCGTTCCCCCGAGCTGACCTTCGATGGTTTTTCGCACGAGATTGCTGCCATAGCCACTCAGATCCGGTGGAGAAGCCATTTCCGGGCCTCCCTGCTCCGCCCAGCGGATCTGAACATCGTCCTCAACCATGCAACCGGAGACGTCCAGAGTGCCGCACTCCGCCGAAAGAGAACCATACTTTACGGAGTTGGTGGCGAGTTCGTGCACGATGAGGGCCAGCGCAGTCGCGGTGCCCTGACCCACGCCCATGCGCGGCACCGCCACCCGGATCCGTCCGGGAAATGCCCCTTCGTCGCGAATTGCAACAGGTGAAATTGGCACGAATCGTCCTCCCTGCCCCGACACCAGACAACAATAGTGGTGGAATCTCCCAAATCATATCGATCAAATTGTGCGTGGATATTCTGACAGAGTCGGCACGTCCGTCACTCGAAGGCGAAATGTTCGCGGTAAGGCGGCATGAACGCAGGATGGGCCGAGAGCGCGGGATCGCAGGGAGCCGGCGGAGTCCGATATCTCAGTCCGACAGTTTAAAAGCTGCCGAGCTGCTCACGGCCCATTCGGCCGTTCACCGCAGCCGGAGAAAGTGTCCACAGCGCCAAATCGCATAAACGCGCGCTACGGAATCCGGCCTGTATTTGCCGGCTGCCGAGAAAACAATGTGTCTGAAACACAATTCTCTAAGGCAAGCCGTGTTCGCAAAATATATCGCAAACGCCTTTTCGAATGCCTTGAGAACGATTGCGCAGAAAACCTGTTGACCTTCCAATGGCTGGAAGGTTCAGAATGCCTTCGATCACAGCCAATCCGGGACGACAAAGGAGCTGCGTCATGAACATTGGTGAAGCCGCGAAGGCAACCGGCATATCGGTGAAGATGCTGCGCTATTATGATGAAATCGGTTTCGTGCGCCCCGCATCGCGGGCCTATACGGGCTACCGCGTCTATTCCGAGAAGGACATCTCGATGCTGCGCTTTGTGCGCCGCGCCCGTGATCTGGGCTTTCAGGTCAAGCAGATCTCTTCCCTTCTGGATCTCTGGGAGGACGGAAGCCGCGCGAGCGCGGACGTAAAATCGCTGGCCTTGAGCCATGTCCGCGAACTGGAGCAGCGCCGCCGCGAACTCGACGACATGATTGGCACGCTGCAGCATCTGGCGCATCACTGTCATGGCGACAATCGACCCGACTGTCCCATCCTGAGCGGTTTGAGCGCCGAGGAAGAAGAGCTCCCGCCGAAGGCACGGCGTAACAAGACTTCGCGCCGGAGTTTCGCCGTCACCGGTTGACGTCTGCCGGCAAGCGCGGGAACAGTTGCTGCCAGGCGGGAAACCCTGTCGCAAGCAATAGCATCACATTCATTGTCGGAATCTCGCAGCGTCCGGACACCGCCGGGCTGTCGCCCGATATCCGACGCTACCCGCAACCCCTGACCGCTGATCTCGAGCGCAAGCAATGTGTCGGCGACATCGAGGTGGGCAACCTGCGAAGAACGCGTGGCATGTTCGCCGATGCGGTCGCGGCTTCGATTGCGTCCCGGGTGGCTCATCGACGCGAAGCAATCCAGTAAGCTTGCTCATTGTCCGGCGCCCCAGAAACCTCTCCCCGCACACCGGACCTTCCGCCTGACTTCACTTGGATCTGAAGGCTCGATGCAGGCGAAGCGCCAAGTGGGATAAACCCACGTGGTGCGCCGCCTTTCACGTATCTCAACCGGCAGCGGCCATGTCGCCAACGCCCTGTTCGACGTCCGGCGTGAAGAACACGTCGGCATGCAGGTCATTCCGCTGAAGGCCCAAGCCAAGGACAACCTCCGTCAGGGCTTCTATCATGACAGGCGGACCTGCGGTGTAGCACTTCCAACCACCGAGACCCTCGAAATCCGCAAAGATCGCGGAATGAACGAAGCCTGTTCGCCGGGCGGTCGCGGTCGAAGGCGCCGAGAGCACCGGCACCATGGTCATGTCGTTGTGCCGGGCAGCGAGGCCGGCCAAGCGATCCAGTCCATAGAGGTCGCGTTCATCCCGTCCTGCGACATACACACGGATGGGCTGGCGCATGCCCTGCCCGACCGCGTTTTCCAGGATCGACAGGATCGGCGCCAGACCGGAACCTCCGGCGACGGCAAGTAGGGGTCCGGCATGTCCGGGCCGCAGATGCGCCGACCCACGCGGGCCCTTCACCCTCACGCGGTGACCGACCCGGAGGCGATCATGGATCGCGGCCGAGGTCCGTCCGCCCGGAACCCGGCGGACATGGAACTCCAGCTCTTCGGCGCCGGGAGCGCTTGCCATCGAATAGTCGCGGGCAGGCTCTCCGGGAAGCTCCAGTATTGCGTACTGACCGGGGGCGAAACGGAACGGCGACTCGCTCGTTTTCAACCGGAGACGGAGGATATCGTGGGTCAGAAGCTCCCGATCCACGACCTCCGCTTCAACCTCGCGAAGTGGATGGCTGGTCGCTGCATCCTCGTCTTCGAGCCAGGCGACGCTCGCCGGCCCTTTCGGCACCGTGCGGCAGGCCAGTATGAGACCGCTTTCGCGTTCCTCGGATGTCAGGGCGAAGCGCGAGTGATCGAGGAGCTCGACCTCGCCGCCGGCCAGGCGGGTCTTGCAGTTGCCGCACCGGCCCGACTTGCAGCCATGCGGGTAGTTGATACCCTCGCCCAGAGCGGCCGAGAGGATGGTCTGTCCGTCCGGCACCGTGATGGTCCGGCCGATGTTCAGGAGAGTGACGTCAGGCATTTTCTAGTACTCCGTTACAGGAAAGGATGCACGCGGGCGCGCAGGGGACGATGCCGGTGCCGCTTGCGGCGGCGCAGGCGCAGAGTGTTTCGGGGAGCGAGGCCGCCGCGCCGGATCGCAGGTCAGAGCGGCCATTGTCCCAATTCCTTGAGATGGGTTTCGATCCGCGGCTTCTGAGCCACGAAGGTGCCGTAGGTGAACCAGGCGCCGATCTCGGTGATCGGGGCGACGCGGACACCGAAGCGCCGCTTGGCATCCTCCATCACCGCCTGGTCGGTGAGGTCACGCTCGTCGTAATCGACACCGACGCGCCCCAGCCAGGACTTCAGCAAACGGCAATCGGAGCAGGTCGGGGTGGAATACACAATAACAGTGTCGGTCATGGCATTTCTCCTTGGATGAGTTTTCGGAAGAGAGGCGCCCTTCCCCGGCGCAGGCCGGGGAAGGGGTGCGGTCAGGCCATTGATGCCTTGAACCCGCGAAGGCGCAGCGCATTGCCGAGGACGAAGACCGACGACAAGGCCATGGCGCCAGCGGCGAAGACCGGCGACAGCAGGATGCCGGCGACCGGCCACAGCACGCCGGCGGCGACCGGAATCAGCGCAGCATTGTAAGCGAAGGCCCAGAACAGGTTCTGGCGGATGTTGCGCATCGTCGCCCGGCTGAGCGCGATGGCGTTCGGCACACCCTTGAGGCTTCCGGACATCAGAACCACGTCGGCGGCCTCGATGGCCACATCCGTTCCGGTGCCGATGGCGAGACCCACATCCGCTTCGGCCAGCGCCGGGGCGTCGTTGATGCCGTCGCCGACGAAGGCCACGGCCCCCAGCGCCTTCAGGCGCTTGATGGCCGCCACCTTGCCGTCGGGCAGAACCTCGGCCACGACCTCGTCGATGCCGAGACTGCGTCCGATGGCCTCGGCCGTGCGCCGGTTGTCACCGGTGATCATCGCGACCTTGAGACCCAGGGCATGGAGCGCGCGGATTGCGTCCGGCGTCGTCTCCTTGATCGGGTCGGCAACCGCGATGATCGCGGCCAGGCGCCCGCCGATTGCGGCGTAGAGCGGCGACTTGCCTTCGTCTGCGAGACGGGCAGCCGTCTGCGCGAACCGGCTCACGTCATGTCCGAGCCTGGCCATGAACCGGTCGGCGCCGATTTCGATGCGGGTGTCATCGACCTCGGCGGTCACGCCAAAGCCGGTCACGCTGTCGAAGCTCGTCAGCGTCGGCAGGGACAGGCCCTCTGCCTCTGCCGCCTCGACGATTGCCCGTGCGATGGGATGCTCGGACTTCGCCTCGACGGCGGCGATCCGCGACAGCACCCCGGCCCGGTCGAACCCATCCTCCAGGACGAGGTCGGTCAGCGTCGGCTTGCCTTCGGTCAGCGTGCCTGTCTTGTCGAGAGCGACAACCTTCGCATTCTGCAGACCCTGCAGGGCGTCGCCCTTGCGGAACAGAACGCCCAGTTCTGCGCCGCGGCCCGTGCCCACCATGATCGAGGTCGGCGTAGCCAGACCCATGGCACAGGGGCAGGCGATGATGAGGACTGCGACGGCGTTGACCAGGCCAAAGGTCAGCGCAGGGTCGGGGCCGAAGAAGAACCACACGCCGAAAGTCAGCGCAGCCAGGGTCATCACGGCAGGCACGAACCACATGGTGATCTTGTCGACGAGCCCCTGGATCGGCAGCTTGGAGCCCTGTGCCTCTTCAACCATGCGGATGATCTGGGCCAGCATCGTGTCGCCGCCGACAGCGGTTGCGCGGAAGGCGAACGCGCCGGTCTGGTTGACCGTGCCGCCGGTGACGGTGGCGCCCGAAGCCTTGGCAACCGGGATCGGTTCGCCGGTGATCATCGATTCGTCGATCCAGCTTTCGCCCTCTATCACCTCGCCGTCCACGGGAACACGCTCACCTGGACGCACTTCGATGATGTCTCCCGGTGCGACGTCGACCACCTCGATTTCGACCACGGCGCCGTCACGCCGTACACGGGCGGTCTTGGCCTGCAGTCCGACGAGCCGCTTGATCGCCTCGGAGGTGCGCCCCTTGGCCCGCGCCTCGAGCACCCGCCCCAGAAGGATCAGCGTCACGATGACCGCGGCGGCCTCGTAGTACACGTTCACCGTGCCTGCAGGCAGCAAGCCCGGCGCGAAGGTCGCAAGCAGCGAATAGGCGTAGGCGGCGAGCGTGCCGACGGCTACGAGGCTGTTCATGTCGGGCGCGGCGCGCAGCAGCGCCGGCATGCCCTTCCGGTAGAAGCGCATGCCGGGGAAGCCGAGCACGAGCGTGGTCAGCACGAACTGGATCAGCCAACTCGCGCTCATGCCGATGGTCGAAGCGATCAGGTGGTGCATGCCGGGGATGAGATGGCTGCCCATTTCGAGCACGAAGACCGGCGCAGTTAACGCCGCCGAAAGCGCAAGGTCCCGCGACAGGATGCGACGCTCCTCGTCCTTCTGCGCCTCCGCTTCGGCATTTGCAGCCGCGCCCCGGTCCACAGGGCGTGCGTCATAGCCCGCGTCCGCGGCCGCAGCGATCAGTGCGGCGGCATCGGCGCTGCCCTTGATGGTGGCCCGTTCGGTCGCGAGATTGACGCTCGCCTCGGCAACGCCCGGCACGGCCCGCAGCGCCCGTTCGACACGGCCGACGCAGGAGGCGCAGGTCATGCCGTCGATGGCGAGTTCGACGGTCGATGTCGCGACCGTATAGCCGGCGCTCTCGACGGCACGGATCAGGTCAGCCCGCACGACCGGGCCGACGAAGCGGACCTCGGCGCGCTCGGTCGCGAGATTGATGCTGGCATCAAGAACGCCGGGAACGGCCTTCAAGGCTCGTTCGACACGGCCGACGCACGAGGCGCAGGTCATGCCTTCAATGGCAAGGGAGACGATCTCCCGGGAGAAATTGGCTGGCGCATTCATGGTGAAATCCCTTCGGTTTCGTTTGGATGCGCCAAGTCATGGGATCTCCCATGATGGGAGGGTCAAGCGATAATTTTCATTTTTTTCAATCATCTGCCGCTGCCTCGCGCGCGCATGTTCCGAATACCCGAGACGACCGGAAAATCGGCGGAGAGGCCTATGTTCGAAAAATCTGCAGCCCCTCTTGACCCTCCCATGCTGGGAACGCCCACCTCTTGTCACGCCAAGCAACAAAGGAGCCAAATATGCAATTCCACATCGAAAACATGACCTGCTTCGGCTGCGCCCGAAGCGTGACCAAGGCCATCCAGTCGGTCGATCCGACAGCCGTGGTCAAGGCCGACCCCGAGAACCGCAAGATCGAAGTCGAGACATCGACCGGCCGCGCCGAAATCGAGAACGTTCTTGCGGATGCAGGCTATCCCGCGTCGCGGGAAGCCGCGTAACGGCGACAGGCAATGCAATCCCTACATTAAACGAGAAAGGGGAAGAGCTATCCTCGACAGGGTGGCTCTTCTCCCGCGGAGCTGATGCCACTGCTACCGCGGTCGGCACCGGACTGAGCCCGCTGCTCCAGTGTATCTTCATCCCGCTCTCGGCGCTGTGGCTGATGCGGCGCCATGTGGCAGGCTCTCGCACTAAGAAGCAGATGGCATGTTGAATGACGGATTTGGCCGCGGAATGATGGGATTTGGCAGCGTGGCGATGCTCCTCATACTCCTGCTTCTCGTGCTGGGGATCGCCGCTTTGATCAGGTACCTGCGCAATTGACACCGAGGAGCGGCCAGGCGATCATCGTGTCTCGGGCGGTTCGAGCGCATAGCGGGCGTTCATCTCGTCATGACCCGCGCGGATCTCCTCGGGCCATGTGCCCTTGATGAACGACAGGACCGCAATGATCTCCTCATCCGAAAGCACGCCTTCGTAGATCGGCATCGCAGTCCTGTAATCCTTCAGGTTTGCCGCCGCGACGATGCCGAACTTGGTGATCTCGAAAAGCACTTGATCGGGGTGATGCCAGGTGTGCCCGGTCTCATCGTGCGGCGGGGCCGGCATGAGACCTTCCGGTCCCGGCAACCGCCAGTCCGCGACCTGACCCTCGAGATTGTCGCCATGGCAGGCGGCGCAATTGCTTGCATAGAGTTCCCTGCCGAGCGCAACCGTCTCCTCGTCGTCCGGCATGAACAATCCGGCACTGCCCGTTTCCTGAATCCCCGCCCGCCCGAGAGTCAGATAGGCCGTGGCCAACAGCGCCAGCCCGGCAAGGCCAATCGTCAGCAATCGCTTCATTGACATGGCATCACCTTCGACATGAACAGGGTGGAACCTCTCTTTTGGGCAGCCTCGGCTGTTCCCCCTGCCGAGGCGGGGGCCGGGCCTCGGTGATGGGGCGCTGTCATATAACCACCGCCTTGGCGCCGATCTGCACCCGCTCGTAGAGCTCCTCGACATGGGCATTGATCATGCGGATGCAGCCGTTGGACACGGATCTGCCGATCGACGACGGCTCGGTGGTCCCATAGATGCGGTAAAGCGTGTCGCGGCCGTCCCGGTAGAGGTAAAGCGCCCGCGATCCGAGCGGGTTCCCGGGCCCGCCGGCAACTCCCCTGGCGTATTTCGCGTATCTGCCGGGGTTCCGGCGGATCATGTTGTCGGTCGGCCTCCAGCTTGGCCACTTGGCTTTTCGTCCGATGGTGGCCGAACCACGGAAAGCCAGCCCTGCCCTGCCGACGCCAACGCCATAGCGCTGCGCGGTCTCCGCGTCGATCTGCAGATACAGGAAATGATTGCGCGGATCGACGACGATGGTACCGGGGCTGTGACCGGAGAAGCTCACGGTTTGGGGCTCGAAACGAGGATCGAGTTTGAAGTCGCGCTCGTGGGCATGGGCGACAGATGCCGGAAGCAGGGCCGACGCCGTCGCGTACAGCATGAAATCGCGTCTGGAAAACATGGATGACCTCTCAAGTCCGATTGCCAAAGACACGCCTTTTAGAGAAGGCGGCGACGATCAGGACAAGATGGGAGGCTTCATGGGGCCGTGTATCATGTCGCGGAAGACGTCCGCTGGCGGCGCGACCCTGACTGCCGCCGGAACTGCCGATATCGGCAGCATCAAGACCTCGACCGGAAGATAATGGCAATCGGTAGAGCAACTGCTCAGGCCGTGACCGCCGCTGCTCTCCGGATCTCGGCAACATGCCTTTGGCGCGGACTTGGCAGCCGGTTTCGACCATTCGGCCTGGCTCGAGACAACGAGCACCATCGCATCGCCGTGCGTCTGGGCGATCGCCTGAAGCAGCACACTGTGGGCGAAAAAGATCAAGGTCAGGAATGCGAGCAACTTTTTCATGCGCCCAGAATACCCGGGACGGGGATCGTTTCAATCGTCATTTCAGCCGACAGTGAACCAGGTGTTCATGCCGGCGGCGGCGTGCTCGAGCATGTGGCAGTGCAGAAGCCATTTACCGGGATTGTCGGCGAAGAAGGCGATCTCGGTGATCTGATCCGGACCAATCAGGAAGGTGTCGCGCCAGGGCCGGCCCTCGTCAATGGTCGATCCGGAGCGACTCAGCACCCTGAAATGATGACCGTGGATGTGCATGGCATGGATCCAGGCGGTGCGGTTGATGGTTTCAACGAGGATGGTTTCGCCGCGGCGGGCCGCGAAAAACGGCTCTTCGGCGAGATTGGCGACACCGTTGAAGGCCCAGGCCTGCCGCGCTGTCATGGCGTCGCGGCCCTCGAGCTTCCGGCCTTGGTAGACGATATCTACCATGCCGCCCATCGCCCCGCCGGTCATGTCGAGCCGGATGCGGCGGGCATTGGCGAGATCGGGCTCCGGCAGCTCACTGGGCTGCAGCCGGACTGCCGGGGCGGTCACCGTAGCATCGCCGGCAACCGTGAAGGCGGCCATCGGATAGGGCGTGTCGCCGGAGATCTCCTCGAGCATGAAATCGCTCTCAGCGGTAACCATCAGGTCGACCCTCTGCGCCGGCCCCAACATGAAGGGGGCATAGCCCAGCGTTGCCGGTTCGGCAAAAGACTGTCCGTCAAGGCCGATCAGCGACGCGCTGAAGCGGTTCGGATCGATCGCCAGCACCCAGGCATTGGCGGCGTTGATCAGGCGCAGGCGGTAGGTCTCGCCGCGGACGAGCGCGGTCACCGGTCGGCTCTCGCCGTTGACGGTAAGCCAGTTGCCAAGCCGGCCGCCATGGGCCCATTCCATCATCGAGCCCAGGCTCGCGACATCGAGACCCCCCTCTCCCGCAAGCCGCCAGTCATCAAGTACCAGGGTCAGATCATGCGCGCGGTCGAACAGCGGCTCCGGCTCATCGACAATCAGCGAGCCATAGAGGCCGCGGGCGACCTGGCTCCAGCTCTTGTTGCGGGCATGGTATCAGTAGGTGCCCGCATCCGGGGCAACGAATTCGTAGACGAAGCTCCCGCCGGGCTCGACCGGATCCTGGGTCAGGCCGGAAACGCCGTCCATGGCGTTGTCGATGCGGATGCCGTGCCAGTGGATCGAGGTCGGCTCCTCGAGCCGGTTGGTGAAGCGGACGCGGACCCGCTCGCCTTTTTTCACGCGCATCTCTGGCCCCGGCGTGGAACCATTGTAGGTCCAGAGATCGGAGGCGGGCGCGCCGGCGTGTAGAGCCGCTGCTTTGAGGGGACCGCGACCAGATCGAAAAAACCCTCGCCGCTCGCGGCCAGCGAAAGAGCCGGAAACTGGCTTGCCAGGATGCCGGTCGATAGGCCAGCGAGCAGGCTGCGGCGGGAAATGGTCATTGCAATTCTCTCGTTGTCTCGGGTCTTGAGCCGATAAAGCAGACATTCAGTCAAAGCGTGGCGGGGAGCGCACGAGGTCCATTCGATGCTGAGTTGCTATACATTTGACGTCTGTGTTCCGTTCGTGAAAGGCACTTGGACCGCGATAAACTCGGCCAAGGATGTCGCGCTGACGGGAGCCGAAATGATTCGGGGCGGCGAGCAGGCGGTGTTCTCGCTTTGCCGCCCGCCGGGGCACCATGCCTCGCAGGATCTGGCAGCAGGCTATTGCTACATGAATAATGCCGCGATTGCGGCCCAGGCTCACCTCAACGCCGGCTGCAAGCGAGTGGCCATCCTTGATATCGACTACCATCACGGCAACGGCACCCAGACGATTTTCTATCGACGCTCGGATGTGTTCTTTGCGTCGCTTCATTGCCGACCCGAAGATGAATATCCGTTTCTTCTGGGCTACGCGACTGAAGTTGGCGACGGGGATGGCAAAGGCTACAACCTCAATCTTCCCATGCCGCGCGGCACCGACTATTCTGTATGGGGGCAGGCCCTTCAGATCGCCCTTCAGCGTATTGAAGCCTACAATCCCGATGTCCTGGTTGTGTCACTTGGGGTTGATACCTTCGCCGACGACCCTGTAGGTGGGTTCATGCTGCAAAGCCCGGATTTTACCGCTATTGGCCATAAAATCCGGACGCTGAACCGCCCTACGCAGTTCGTCATGGAAGGGGGGTATTCTATGAGCGAACTTGGGACGAATGTCGCCAATATCATTCGCGGATATTCGAGAAAAGATTCGGAAGTATTGTCCGGAAACGGCTGACTGCCGTGGCCGATTGATATGCGTGCTTGCGATTGGGCTTATCCTGATCGGCGTCGGCGATTTTTATTCCGCGCGCGCTACAAGTGGCCGGCTTTTACACCGCCGCGTGGCCGGATTTTACTCCGCCGTTGACAGCCCGTCTCTCATCAGGCACGGGCTCAAATGAGCACCGAGGGAAGGAATAGCACGATCCCCGGCAGGAAGACGAGAAGACACGTCACAAGTGCGATCGCCAGAAGCAAAAGCACTGATGCCCTGGCGTAGGATCCGACCGGGCATCCCAGGATCGAGCAGACGGAATACATCGCCGCGCCAACGGGCGGTGTCGAATTGCCCACGCTGGCGGCGATGATAAAGACGATCCCGAAGTGAACCGGGTCGGCGCCCAACGATCGCATCATCGGCAGCAGAATGGGGGTGAGCATGATGATCAGCACGGTGGCGTCGATGACAAATCCGGCCAGAATCACGCCGAGCACCGCCACCAGCATGACCACCTCCATGCCGCCAGGCAGACCGGCAATGTAACCGGCGAGCGTCTCGGGGACCCGTTCAAGGATCATGGCATAGCTCAGCGAGGCGCTGACGCTGATCAGCAGCATGACCGAGCCGATGTCCGCCAATGTGTCGGACATGGCCATGCCAAACCCGCGGGCGGACAATTCCCGGAAGACAACCAGCCCGACCAGAAGCGCGTAGATGACGGCAAGGGCGCCGATTTCGGACGGCGTGAACAGGCCCGAGCGCAAGCCCAACAGCAGGATGACCGGAAACAGCAGCGCCCAGAAACCTGCGCCGAGCACGCCCGGCAGTTCACGCGGGGCAAGCCGTCTTGCCCGTTCGGGCGCCCAGTCGCCGCGCCGGGCCTGGATGGCGACAGCCGCGGCGAGCGCCGCCCACAGAAACATCGCGGGAATGATCCCGGCCGCGAACAGCTGGCCGATGGAAACCTGACCGATCGTGCCGTACAGAATCATGCCGATCCCCGGCGGAATGATCGGCGTCAGGATCGAGCCAAAGGAGAGGATGGCCGCCGTGTGGGCCTTGGGCACCCCCCGGGCGATCATCTCGGGCCCGAGCATGCGCGCCTGCATGGAGGCATCGGCGATGGCGGAGCCCGACACGCCGCCCATCATGGCCGACAAGGCAAGCGAGGCCTGCGCCAGCCCGCCGCGGAAATGACCGAGCAAAGCGGTCACCAGGTCCAGCAGTCGCCGCGTCAGGCCGGTGTGGTTCATCAGGTTTCCCGCCAGAACAAACAGCGGGATGGCGAGCAGCGCGAAGTTCTGGGTCTGGGTGATGGTTTGTTGCGCCGGGATGGTGAAGGGCAGGCTCGGGTTCTGGAAGAAGAACATGGCGGCGGCGCCGGCGATCGCGAAGGCAACCGGAAGGCCCATCACCAGCAGCACGACAAAGGCAAGGATCACCAGCGTCATGTCGGTTGTCCCGAAGCTTCGTCCCGAGCGGGGGCGCGAAAGTGGATGACCAGCTTTTCGAGGGTCGTCAGGATCATCAGCGCGCAGCCGACAGGCAGCGCGGCGGTCACCCAGGAGTAGGAGATGTCCTGCATGCCCTGGAACGTGCGGCTTCGGCTGATCCAGGCCAGGATCGTGCCGGCATAGACGCCATAGGCGAGGATCGACAGGATGATGAGATAGTTCACGCTGTCGAGCCACCAGCGCGCGGTTCCGGACAAGGCGTCCGGAACGAACCGCAGCGCGGTCAGGCGATTGCGGCGCCAGGCGATATCGGCGGACAGGAATGTCGCCCACGCGAAGAAACAGCTGGCGAAGTCGACTGTTGCGTTGATCGGCATCCGCATCAGTCGCGCCACGCCGCCGGTGAACACCATGACCACCATGGCGGCGACGAAGATGCCCGAAACGATCACTTCGGCGCGCATGATGACATTGCCAATACGGCTCATGCCAGTCCTCCCTGTTTACCCGCCGCCACCAGGCGCCCTCGTCAAGCACCCTGCCCCCCGCTTTCAGCGGGGGGCCCGGGCGCGGCACTAGCCGTATCAGTTGGACATGTCGGCGCGGATCTGACTGACGGCGTCGGTCAGACCCAGCACTTCGAATGCCTTGGCGCCAGCGGTCACGAAAGCCTCGCGGTCGATGTCCTCCACAACGGTCATGCCGGCATCGATGAGCTTCTGCTTGGCTTCATCCTGAGCCGTGGCAATCTTGTCGGAGGTTGCCTGGCCGGCGCCCCGGCATTCCTCCACCAGGACAGACTGGATGTCCTCCGGCAGATCCTTGTACCACTGCTCGCTGACGATCTGGAAGTTGACGAGAAGGATATGGGCCGTCTCGTTGGCATGGTTCAGAACCTCGTTCATGTTGCGGGCGGTGATGTTGGAATATACCAGTTCCGCGCCGTCGATGGCCTTGTTCTGCAGCCCCGAATAGACGTCGCCGAAGGCCATGGCGACCGGTTCGGCCCCGAGCGCGCGGATCGATTCCTGCCAGATCGGCGCGGGCGGGGTCCTGATGCGCTGCCCGGCCAGGTCTTCCGGCGAGCGGATTGGCTTGTTGGTGAAGAAATGGCGCTCGCCCTGAACCCAGTCGAAACAGACGACCCGGATGCCGTGATCGGCGGCAAGCTGGTCGAGCCAGCCCTGCATGGTCGGCGAATCGGCAAGCTTGTAGGCCTCCTCCTTGTTGGCGACGAGATAGGGGCCGTTGACCACGGCGATTCCGGGGACAAAGGTGCCGAGGCGGGCGCTGTCGGTGTTCTGGCCGATATTGGCGCCCTGGCGGATCTGCTCGATGATGTCTTCCTCCACACCCAGCTGAGCGGAATGGAACACCTCGATCTTGAGGCGGCCATTGGTGCGCTCATCCACTTTCGCCGCCCAGGAGAGGAAGCCCTCGTGAAACAGTTCGCCAGGCCCCAGTACATGATTGAATCGCAGCGTATAGTCCTCGGCAATGGCTGCCCCGGAAACGACGGCGCCGAGTGCAACCCCGGCCACCAGTTTCATCAAAGTCGACATGAAATCATCCTCCCTTGGGTTTGGGCCATGGCCAGTTCACTGACTGGCGTGGCGCGGTTTGCCGCCATCAAATGGCGGCGCGAGGCCGAACTCCTTGGCGAGTCCGGCAAAGGCATTGGCTGTTTCGGCATCAAGCGGCACGCCCTCCCTGCGGCGCCGCGCGGCCTCTTCCCATTCGCGGTCTCCGGGCGCCATGACACGGCCGCCGGGGGTCGGCGGGGATGCCCGCAGAGCATCCAGATATCGCGCCATGGCCTGGGCCACCTCACGGGCGCCCGCGAAGGCGCCGGGATCAATGGCCATCACGAAGGCCCCGAGATTTCGCGGTGTCGCAAAGTCCGGCCCGCCCATCGGAAGCAATTCATGGCTGAGGCCGCCGCCGGTGAGGACCGCGGAAAACACCTCGGCCATCCCTGCAAGCCCCGCGCCCTTGTAGCCGTAATCGGCCCCCACCGGCGCCAGCATCTCGACCCGGTGCGCCTCGCGGGTTTCACGACCCTCGGCGTCGGAGGCAACCGCCGGGGGCAGTTCCCTGCCCTCGGAGGCCAGGAGCTTGACCCGGTTGAGCGGGATCGCGCTGGTGGCCATGTCCAGCAGCCATGGCGGACCGTCGCCGGCCGGCACGGCCATGGCGATCGGGTTGGTGCCGTGAAAGCGGGCAGCGCCGTGATGCAGCCGCACATAGGCATCTGAATTGGCAAAGACCAGGCCAATCATGCCGCTTGAGACGACGGTCATCGCATAGGCGCCGGCCGCGCCGAAATGGCTGGAATTGTAGACGCCCACGGCGCCCACGCCCGCCTCGGCGGCAAGCGACGCCGCCTCGGTCGCGGCGCGATAGGTGGCCAGCGCGCCCTGCGCATGGTCGCCATCGACAAGCCCGCTTGCGGCACGGGTTCTGGTGAAGCGCAGCACCGGAGCGCGGTTCAGGCGTCCGCCCCTGAAGCCCGTGACATAGTGCGGCAGCAGCCGCACGCCATGGCTGTCGATCCCATGCAGGCTGGCATGCAGGATCGAGCGCGTGCAGGCTTCGGCGCTATGGGTGTCGGCGCCGGCCGACGCCAGCACAGACAGGCAAAACCGCTCCAGCGTTTCCACATTGGCTCTCTGGCTGATGGGCTCGAGACTGCTCACAGCGTCTGCCCTCCATCCACGACCAGGACGCTGCCGGTCATGAAGGCTGCAGCATCCGACGCGAGGAAGACCACGGCTTCGGCCATCTCGTCGGGCAGGCCCAGACGGCCCATCGGCTGCCGCGCGATAAAGGCCCTGCGGGTCGCTTCCGGATCCTCGGTCGCCAAAATGCGCTCATCCAGCGATGGCGACTGCGTGGTTCCAGGGCACAGGACATTGCAGCGCACGCCTTCGGAGATATGGTCGCGCGCGATCGCCTTGCTCAGCCCGATCAGAGCCGCCTTGGTTGCGCCATAGGCGGCGCGATCCTTCACGCCGGTCACGCTCGATGCGACCGACGCCACATTGACAATGGATCCGGCGCCGCGCGCGATCATACCGGGCAGGACCGCACGGCAGGCCCGCGCGGGCGCCAGAACATTGATCTCGAAGCTCCGCCGCCAGTCCTCGTCCGTGGCGGTCAACGTGGTGCCGACGGCGACATAGCCGGCGCAATTGACCAGAATGTCCGCGTCCAGGGTCAAGAAGACCGCCTCGGCCCCCAGGGAAGCGACATCGAGCGCCAGAGGACGGATGCCCGGGGAAATCCCGGGAAGGTCTTCCATCTTGGCCAGCGACCGACTGATGGCCACGACCGTCGCGCCCTCACGGGCAAAGGCTATGGCGATGGCGCGGCCAATCCCCTGCCCCGCCCCCGATACAATCGCACTCTTGCCATCGAGCCGCCCCACGATTTCTCCTCCGCAGATTTTCCGACCGCCATTGTCCTTGCGACTGTTGTCTAGTGTATACATTATACACATCGCCGAGAAAGTTCAAGGCGCGATCTTGCGAAAACCGGTGGCCGAACCCAAACTGCGCCGACAAAGAGCGCGCAAGCGCCGAAAAGACGGGGAGAGAGCCGGTTGCACCTGCATGAGAGAATTATGGAGCTTCTGACCGGGGAACTGGCGGAGGGGCGGCACGAGAGCGGCGCCAGGATCATCGAGGCCCGCATCGCCAAGCAGTTTGGCGTCTCCCGGGCCCCGGTGCGGCAGGCCCTTGCGGCCATGGCTGCGCGCGGCCTGTTGAGCGTCGCCGACGGTCTGGGCTATCAGGCTCATGACGGGTCGCAGGCCCTGGCGATCGACATGCTCCCGGTCCCGCCGGCATCCAGCGCCCAGAGCGACGGAATCGGCAACCGCCATGCCTGGGAATCGATCTATGGAGAGGTCGAGGACGCCATCGCAAGCCACATTCCCTTCGGCGCTTTTCAGGTTCCCGAGACCGCGCTTGCCCGCGAATTCGATGTCAGCCGCACTGTGGCCCGCGATGTGCTCGCGCGGTTGCAGAGCCGCGGCCTGGTGGAGATGGGCAGCGGCCGGTGGACGGCGCCGGCGCTGACCCCGAAGCGAATGGATGAACTCTACCGGCTGCGCGGCCTCTTGGAGCCCTCGGCACTGAAGGAGGCGCAGCCCAACCTGCCGCCCGACCTGGTCGATGCGTGTCTTGAGCGCCTCACCCTAGCCAGCGACCATGCGCCGGATGGCGAAGTGCTCGACCGGCTCGAAAACGACTTGCACCACTTGGTGCTGAGCCATTGCGGCAATGACGTTCTGCTGCAGGCGGTCAGCCAGTCACAGTCGCTGTTGCTGGCGCACAGGTATCTCTACAAGCAGACCAGCCAGTTGTTCGAGACCGAGCCGTTCATCGCCGAGCACATGCGTATACTCGAGGCGTTGCAGTCCGGCAGGACCAGCCAGGCGGTTGACCTGATGCACGTGCATCTGATGGATTCGCGCAGCCGAGCACTCAAGCGGATCGAATATCTGCGCAGCACCGGCCCGCAAAGCCGGCTGAGCTATCTGCGTCCGGTCGGCGACTGAGGTCCCCGTCTCACGCGGTCCAGGCCCGACGATCGGCACACACAGCCCGCGGTGTTCCATTGGGGTGTTCGGAATGGACCAAAACAAAATGGCGCGCCTCTGCGGACAAAGATACGAACACTTACAAAATTGAAATACTTAGATAAATTGAGTATTGGATCGTGGCTCGGCGTCCAGTTTCCAGCCAAAATTGACGGCGCAGCTCGTGGTCCCTCGCGATCCGTTGCCTTCGCTTAATTGTCACGTGACTTTGACAGCATGGCGGATGCGGATAGAAGGCTGACCAGTTCAACCTGCCGCTTCGTAGCGGTTTTGGCGAAGACGGATTTCAGCTGAGCACGCGTAGATTGGTGGAAGCGTTTGGTACCTACCTGACAAGCTTCCGGCTTCCGGTAACTCACCTATATCCCAAGCACACACCCGCCGATTGACGAGGGTGTGAGCGCCAGTATGGAGACCTGCGTCTCCCGGCTCACGGCTCACGGCTCACGGCTCACTGCTTCGATCATGCCACCTTGCCCGAAACCATGTTGACGGGTTCCGGCCGAAAAGCTATTGAAACGGCATTCTCAGGGCGGGGTGAAATTCCCCACCGGCGGTATAGCCCGCGAGCGCTTTCAGAGTCTGAAAGGTCAGCAGATCCGGTGTGATTCCGGAGCCGACGGTATAGTCCGGATGGTAGAGAATGGTCATTTGGCAACAGGTCGCAAGATCTGTTCTGAATGCTCGTGCGCTCTGGGATCTTGTCATTATTGAAAGGATCCGAGCAATGACAAAATCCCTCAAATTCGCATTCATAAAGGCTCGCTGGCACGCTCAGATCGTCGATCAGGCGCTGATCGGTTTCCTGGCGCGCGTCAAGGAACTGGACCTGGACGCCGAAGTGGTGCCCTTCGATGTCCCGGGTGCCTTCGAAATGCCGCTGCTGGCGCAGAAACTGGCCCGGACCGGCGACTATGACGCGATCATTGCCGCCGCCCTTGTCGTTGACGGGGGCATCTACCGGCACGATTTCGTCGCCCAGGCTGTCGTCACCGGGTTGATGGACGTGCAGTTGAAGACCGACGTGCCGGTATTGTCCGTCTCGCTGACGCCGCATCATTTTCAGCCGAAGGGCGAGCATGAGCGCTTCTTTGCCGCCCATTTCGTCGAGAAGGGCCGTGAAGCCGCCGATGCGGCAGCCCAGGTCGTCAGAATGAACGCCGCGATTTCTCAGCAACCGGACAGGGCCCACGCGGCCTGAACTCGAAGTCAGCCACACGTGTCGCTGATACGCGTGGCTGACTGTTTCCCGGGTCCCGACGGCTGATGCATCCTGTCCGCAGACGCCGAGGAAGGGTCCCGCTTCGGCTAGCTGCAGGCACGCCGTATGGCGTCGCGCCATGTCGCGCGGATGACGGCGGCCGCTTCCGGCGTCATCTCCGGCTCAAACCGTGTGCTGCGCGCATCGGGGAGCCATTCAACTCCGAGCGCGCTGAACGCCATGGCGGCGGCACCCAGGGCGCTGACTTCCTCCACCACCGCACTTTCGACCGGGCACTGAAGCAGATCCGCCTGCAATTGCATCAGAAACGCGTTCGACGAGGCCCCGCCATCAGTCCGCAATCCCTCCAGTGGCGCTCCGATGTCCGCCTGCATGGCCTCGAACACATCGGCGATCTGCAGAGCGATCGCTTCGAACGTGGCCCGCGCCACATGCGCTGGCCGTGTGCCATGGGTCATCCCGGCCAGCGTGCCTGTCGCGTGATCATTCCAGTGCGGCGCGCCCAGCCCGGACAGGGCCGGCACAAAGGTTACCCCGTCCGCAGTCGCCACGGTTTGCGCCAGATCGGAAAGCGTGGCTGCATCCCCCACCCCGAGCAGCCCCGCGATGAAGGCGGCGGCTTGCGCCGACACCAATATATTGCCTTCCAGCGCATAGGCCGTGCCCGACTTGTCGGTCCAGGCAATGGTGCCGGACAGGCCATGGCTGGATGCGACGCGATGGGGGGTCAAGGTCATCAGCGACGAACCGGTGCCATAGGTGGCCTTGACCGTGCCCGGATGGCGCACGCCATGGCCGTAGAGTGCTGCGTGACTGTCACCCAGCATGGCCATGATCGGGATGCCCGCAGGAAGGGCGGTCGTTCCGTGCGCCGTCTCGCCGAACCGGCTTTCGGATGGCCGGGGATCGGCCAGGCAGGTCATCGGCGTCCCGAAAATCTCCGCCAGATTGTTGCTCCACTTGAGTTTCTCCGTGTCGAACAATTGCGTGCGCGCAGCGTTGGAATGGTCGGTTGCAAACGATGTCCCGCCGGTGAGATTCCACAGCAGCCAGCTGTCGACCGTGCCGGCCCGCAGCCGGCCCTGATCAAGCAGGTCCAGCGCCTCAGGCCGGTTTTTCAGGATCCAGGCCAGCTTTGAAGCGGGAAACATCGGGTTGATGCCAAGCCCGGTGGCGGCTTCCACGGTCTCATTGTGCCCTGCCACAATCAGCGCTGCGCAGTCTGGTGCGGTGCGCCTGCATTGCCACAGGATCGCCGGGCCGACGGGGTCACCCGTTTCCGCGTCCCAGGCCACGATGGTCTCGCGCTGGTTGGAAATGGCGATGGCGTCGATCGGGCTGCCGTTCACTTGGGCCGCCACGGCGTCGATGACCGCGCGTGTGTCATTCCAGACGCGGCCTGCGGATTGTTCGGCCCAGCCGGGATGCGGGTAATCAGTGGTCGAAGGCGTCGACGCCTGCGCATGAATCCGCCCGGTCCTGTCTACGATCAGCGCCTTGGTGTTTGTCGTTCCCTGATCGATTGCCAGGACATACATCGATCAATTTCCCTTGCGCCGCATGGCAATGCGGGCAGCGCTGGCGATCCCAGCCGGACTGAGACCAAATTCCTTGAACAGGCTTTCAATCGAGCCGGTCGGCATGAAGCCCGGGAAGCCCACCCTTTGGACCGGGACAGGATGGCTGGCCGAAGTGCATTCAGCAACCGCGCCGCCGAGGCCGCCACGATCCAGCGCTTCCTCGACAGTCACGATCGCTCCGGTTTCCCGGGCCGCCGCGATGACCGCATCGGTATCGAGCGGTGTGATCGTGTGCATGTTGAGGACACGCGCGGACACGCCCGCCCCGGCCAGCAGCTCCGCCGCCGCCAGGGCCAGATGGACCGTGGTGCCATTGGCGATGAGCGTCACATCGGTGCCCGGTCTTTGCAGTTCCGCCTTGCCGGGAGTAAAGCTGCGGCCCGGCAAGTCCAGCGTCGGAACCTTCATCCGTGAAAGCCGCAGGTAGACCGGCCCCTCATGGCCTGCTGCCCATTTGATCGCTTCGGTCGTTTCCCAAGCGTCGCAGGGCGCGATCAGGGTGATTGGCCCCAGCGCCCTGAGCCAGGCGAAGTCCTCGATGGAATGATGCGTGGCCCCGAGTTCGCCATAGGCGATGCCGGAAGACTGGCCAACCAGTTTGACGTTGAAGCCGGCATAGGCGACGTCCGCCTTGAGTTGCTCCATCGCCCGCGCGGTCAGGAAGCAGGACGCGGCCGAAACAAACGGAACGCGGCCGCCATTGGCCAGGCCCGCGGCAACGCCAACCATGTTCTGTTCGGCAATGCCGACATTGATCGTGCGGTCGGGGAACTTCTGCTTGAACCCCCCGAGATTGGAGGAGCCGACCGAGTCGTTGACGACGACGACAATGCGCTCGTCCGCTTCCGCCAGCCTTTCCAGTGTTTCGGCCCATGCCACCCGGCAATCGAGGCGGAGAGCGGTATCTGCTGCAGCGACAGCCATCAGACCAGTTCCTTCATTGCTTGTGCGAATTGCTCCGCATTTGGCACGCCATGGTGCCACTTTGTCAGATTCTCCATGAACGAGACGCCCTTGCCCTTCACCGTGTTGGCGATAACGCACAACGGCTTTTCGCGGCTACCCACCGGCGTGCCGAGCGTGTCCAGCAGCTGGCCGTAATCATGGCCCGAGATTTCAGCAACCTCCCAGCCGAAGGCTCGGTATTTGTCATCGAGCGGGTCAAGGCCTGCAGTCTCTTCTGTTCCCGCGCCCTGCTGCAAACGGTTGCGATCGATGATCAGCGTCAGGTTCCTGACCTTGCGGTGGCCTGCGGTCATCGCCGCTTCCCAGTTCGACCCTTCCTGCTGTTCGCCGTCGCCGGTGAGCACATAGGTCCGGTAGCTGGCGCCGGTGATCTGACCGGCGATGGCGATCCCCAGAGCGACCGGAAAGCCGTGCCCGAGCGGGCCGGTGTTGGTTTCCACGCCAGGCAGATATTGCCGGTTGGGATGGCCGTTGAGCTTGGAATGGTGCGCCATATAGGTGTCGAGCCAGTCCTCGGGAAAATAGCCAGCCGCCGCCAGCGCGGTGTAGAGCGCCCCGGTCGCATGCCCCTTGGACATCACGAAGCGGTCGCGGTCGGCCCAGTCCGGACGGGCCGGGTCGTAGCGGAGCACGCCGAAATAGAGTGTCGCCAGAATGTCGATTGCGGAGAAATCCCCGCCCAGATGGCCAAGTTGCTTGTCAAACACCATTTGAAGCGCGCGCCGCCGCATCCACAGGGCTTTGTCGCGGATCGGGCCTTCGGAATTGTCTGTTTTCAGTGCATGGCTCATCAGCCTGCCTCACTTGCGGTTTGGAAAGAAGAGCTGCGGCTCGGGCGTGCCGTTGTGATGATAGGACGGCCAGCGCAGATAGCGGCTGACCGCCTCATGGACGACATCGGCGTGGTACCCGCGCACCATGGCGACATGGTGCTCGAAGCCGTTCTGCGTGACGAACCGCATGAGCTCGCGGAGACGTTCGACCTTCGTGACCGCGATCCCTCCATCCATGCCGAAGGGATCATCGGTGAACTCGCCTTCGCCAAGATAGCACTTGAGCATGCCGTTGCGGTCATCCGAGGACAGCCGGAAATAGGTCATGTCGCCGGGCTGGACCTTGCCCTTAACGGCGCCGAAGCATTTTTCGCGGCCAATCACTTCGCCCAGCACATCGAGCTCGCCCACTTCCGGCGTCTCGCCCAGGAAGCTCTTGGGATAATTGCCGCAATGGGTGCAGACGCATTTGTCGACATGGTCGGCGTAGTTGTTGTTCCAGTCGAGAATCGCCGCCGGCGCGCCGGCGGCAAGGGTCAGCGCATACATTGAAACCGACCCCATGACGTCGACCTCGCAGGCCGAGGGCATCAGATCCTCGCCCATCATCGACATTGTCAGGCAGGTGGCGCAGCCGAAATTGTCCTGAAGCGAGCGCCAGCACTGGATGGCCGAGGCGTCGCATTCGTTCTCATCGATCCAGCGATTGACAGCCAGCGTCCACTTGGCCTGTTTTTGCACCTGATTATCGCGAATATGGCCCGGGATCCGTCCATAATTGCGGATGCGCTCCAGCCCGGAAACCAGATCGCCGTCATCGTCCCGGATCGCTTCCGCGGCCGCCATCAGTTCGGACAGATCCGCGGTGACCACCGTAATCCCGGACTGTTGCAGCAGTTTCTCCGAAAACCGCATCGTCTGGAACGGGCCTGTGCGGGCGCCGATCGCGCCGACGCGCGCGCTGGTCAGGCCGCGAACAGTGCGGCAGACGCGGGCGAACCGGTCCAGGTCGCCCAGGAACTCGTCGCTGTCGATGTCGCAGGTGTGGCTTGTCGTTTCGGTGAAGGGAACCCCGTATTGCCAGAAATTGTTGGCGACCGAGAGCTTGCCGCAGAAGGCATCCCGGCGCGAATGCACATCGACCTTGTCGAGTTCGTCATTGGAGGCCTGAAGCAGGATCGGCACATTGAGCCTTGTCCGGTTGATCAGCTCCGCAATGGCGATCTCGTCGCCGAAATTGGGAAGGCAGATCACAAGGCCGTCAATCTGGTCGCGATGGGCCTTGAAGTGATCCGCATAGAGCTTGGCATCCGGGATCGACTGGACAGCGCCGTTCTCGGTGGCATCCACCGGCAGCAGGATGGCCTCGACGCCGAGCTTTGCCAGTTGCGCCAGGATTTGCGTGCGGGCATCAATGCAGGGCGCCGGATTGAAGAAGGCGCGGCTGCCAATCACGACGCCAAGTGAAATCCTCCGGTTTACGATCCGTATCATCTGGTCCTCCCATCCCTAACGGCGACACGAAGGTCACCGGGCAAAGCGCCGGGACTTTCATATGCTTTCGAATGGTATCGAATAGCGTGTTTTGACGCAAGCGAGGATCTGGCCTGCGAGCGAGACAATCCGGCCTGATTGTGGATAGATCGCCAGGGCCTTGATTAACTTCCTGTTTTTGTTTTCATAATTCGAAAGATGGAACCCATGATTTGGTTTCGATTATCGAGGAAAGACGCCAAAAAGCTCAACAATCGAAAAAAATATTGACAACAATCAAAAATTAATGACGAATTCCGGCCAGATACCGCACCCGGAGGGGGTGTGGTTTTCAAGGGAGGTTACGCTATGAATATCAAGAGACGTCTGCTTATCACGGTTATGGCTTTGAGCGTGTTCGGAGCCGCATCCGGAATGGCCGCAGCGGCGGACACCATCGCCATCATCACCCCGAGCCACGACAACCCGTTCTTCAAGGCCGAGGCCGACGGCGCCGAGGCAAAGGCCAAGGAGCTTGGCTACGACACCATGGTCCTGGTGCATGACGACGACGCAAACAAGCAGTCGCAGCTGATCGACACCGCCGTTGCCGCGGGGGTCAAGGCCATCATTCTGGACAATGCGGGCGCCGACGCATCGGTCGCCGCCGTACAGAAGGCCAAGGATGCGGGCATTCCGTCCTTCCTGATCGACCGCGAGATCACCGCCACGGGCGTGGCCGTCAGCCAGATTGTGTCGAACAACTATCAGGGCGCGCAGCTCGGCGCCGAAGAGTTCGTCAAGCTCATGGGCGAAAGCGGCGAATACGCTGAACTCCTGGGCAAGGAATCCGACACCAACGCGGGAATCCGGTCGAAGGGCTATCATGATGTGATCGACCAGTACCCCGACCTGAAGATGGTTGCCCAGCAGACCGCCAACTGGTCGCAGACCGAGGCCTACACGGTCATGGAATCGATGCTGCAGGCCAATCCCGGCATCAAGGGCGTCATTTCGGGCAATGACACCATGGCCATGGGCGCCTGGGCCGCGCTCGAAGCCGCGGGCCGCACCGATGTGATCGTGGTGGGCTTTGACGGTTCCAACGACGTCCGTGACTCAATCCTCGCCGGCGGCATCAAGGCCACGGTGCTGCAGCCGGCCTATCAGCAGGCTCAGCTGGCCGTCACTCAGGCGGACCAGTACCTCAAGACCGGCTCGACCGGCCTGGATGAAAAGCAGCTGATGGATTGCGTGCTCATCAACGCCGACAATGCCTCCAAGCTTGAGACGTTCGCCCTGTCCAACTAAGGCGTGACCGCGCTGGCCGGGGCAGGGTTCGTCCATGCCCCGGTCTTTGCGTCTGCACGCTTCGGGCCGGTGCCCCGGACAGGGAAATGTCGTGAGCCTCCAGTGCGCTCCCGCCGCATTTCGCATTTTCAGCCAGAGAGCATCATGATCCGCATCACTTTCCTCACCGCCTGCGTCGTGGCAGCCCTAAGCCTTTCCGGGTGCAAGCTTGTCAAGAATACGCCCGACGACGAGAAGGCGGTCGCTGCCGACGCCAGCGGCGATGACGCCCGGACTGACCAACGCATTGCCGACACCTTCGAACCGACGCTGTTGCCGTTTGTGCGGGAGAAAGCGCTGGAAGTGCCCGTCCTGCGGTCGCTGCTGTCTCAGGGACTGGACGCGGCGGGCCAGGCGCACGGAAACCGGGGGGCCGGCCAAGGGGCCGCCTGGAACTTCGCCCTGACCGGCACGGGCACGGTCGTTTCAGCCAAGCTCGACACCCGTGCGCGCGTGGCCGATCTTGATACCGACGCCGACGGTGTGGCGGAGCTGACCATCCAGCTTGGTCCGGTGATCCGCGGAACCGCCCTGCGCGACTTTGCGCCCTTCTACAAATTCGACGATTTCCGGGACCAGATCGAGTTCGCCAAGCTGGGGCGCGCGCTCAACGACCGGATCTCAGGCGCCATTGTCCTGCCCGAGGGCGACCTGATCGGCCGGACCATGTCCTTCACCGGCGTCGTCGCGCTCAAGAGCGCTGACGAGGCGCTGGTGGTGACCCCGATCAGCGTCGGCGTGACGCCATGAGCGCGGCGCGCGGCCACGCCACCCATCCGATAGGCCTGAGCATTCGCCGTGCGGTCAAGGTCTATCCGGGGACCGTCGCTCTCAAGAATGTCGATTTTGATATCCGCATGGGCGCGGTGAACGTGCTCGTGGGCGAGAACGGCGCGGGCAAATCCACCCTGATGAAAGTAATCGCCGGCGTCGAGTCCCTGACCGAAGGCGAGATCACGCTCGACGGACGCAAGGTGGCGTTCCGCAGCAAGGATGACGCGGTCGCCAACGGGATCGGCATCGTGTTCCAGGAACTCAATCTGTTTCCCGACATGACGGTCGGCGAAAACGTGTTCATCGCCAGGGAGCCGCTGCGGTTCGGACTCAGCATCGATCATAAGACCGTCGGCGAGCGCACCCGCGCCTTGATGCAGCGGCTTGAGCAGGACATCGATCCCGACACGCCGCTCGGGCGCCTGCGCATCGGCCAGCAGCAGATTGTCGAGATCGCCAAGGCGCTGGCGCAGGACGCCAGGATCCTCATCCTCGACGAGCCGACTTCGGCGCTCTCCGCCGCGGAGGTCGAGGTGCTGTTTCGCATTATCGATGAACTCAAGGCGCAGGGTGTCGGCATCGTCTACATCTCGCACCGGCTCGAGGAGCTGATCCGGGTCGGCGACTACATCACTGTTTTGCGCGACGGCGAAATCACCGGGTCACGCACCATGGAGGGCGTCGACATTCCCTGGATCGTCCAGGCGATGATTGGCGGCAAGTCCAAGGACTTTTCGCAGACCCAGGCCCATGAATTCGGCCGGGAAGTGTTTCGCGCCGAGGACATCACGCTGCCCAAGGCGGGCGGCGGTTTCACGGTCGATCGCCTGTCCCTTTCGGTTCGTGCGGGAGAGATCGTCGGTCTTTACGGACTCATGGGGGCCGGCAGGTCCGAGTTTCTCGAATGCATCATGGCGCAGCACCCCGATTCCAGTGGCCATTTCTTCATGGATGGCAAGGAGATGCGGGAAAGGCACGTCGCCGGCCGGATCGCCCGCGGCATCGCGCTCGTGCCCGAGGACCGCAAGCGTGACGGGCTGATACAGATCATGTCGGTCCGCGAGAACATCACCCTGTCCTCCCTCGCCCAGTTCGCCACGGGCTTTCACCTCAGCCTGCGCAAGGAAGCGGCCCGCGCTGCCGAATTCATCAAGCGGATGACGGTGAAAGTCGCGAGCCCGGACAACCCGATCTCGTCCCTCTCCGGAGGCAACCAGCAAAAGGTGGTGATCGGCAAGGCGCTGATGACCGGCCCGAAGGTGCTGCTGATGGATGAGCCCTCGCGCGGAATCGACATCGGCGCCAAGGCCGAGATCTACCAGAAGATGCGGACGCTCGCGGCGGAAGGGATCGCGATCATCTTCGTCACTTCCGATCTGGAGGAGGTGCTGGCGCTGTCCGACCGGATCATCGTGATGGCCAATGGACGCCTCAGCGGCGAGTTCGGACCGGATGCGGACCCCGCCAGGGTGATTGCCGCTGCTTCCCCCGCCAAGCCCGCCAACAAGAACAAGGAAATAGCACTATGACGTCAATCACTGAAAGGGCGGCGGTCAGACCCCGGAGCAAACATGACTGGTTGTTGCTGCTGCTCAAGGCGCGCACCCTTGTCGCCCTGTTGCTCGTGCTGGCGTTCTTCTCGTTCGCGGCGCCGAATTTCCTCAGCACCGCAAACGCCATCCTGATCTCCAAGCATGTGGCGATCAATGCCTTCCTGGCGATCGGCCTGACCTTTGTCATCATCACCGGGGGCATCGATCTGTCCGTGGGCTCGGTGGTTGGCCTGACCGGCATGATCGCCGGCTGGCTGGTGCTCAACGGCATTGATATCGGGTTCGGCTGGTCGATCCAGTTCAACACGCTGGAGATCGCCGCCATTGTCTGTCTCGCGGGAATCCTGGTGGGCGGGATCAACGGGATATTGATAACGCGGTTCAACGTCGCTCCGTTCATTGCGACGCTGGGCATGCTTTACGTCGCCCGTGGCGCGGCACTGCTGTTTTCCGAAGGACGCACCTTCCCGAACCTCAACGGAAATCCGGACTATGGATCGGACAGCTTTCCGTTGATCGGCACCGGAAACTTCCTGGGCCTTCCTGTCATGATCTGGATGCTAATCGCTGTGACAATGGGGGCAGCCTATATTGCCAACCGGACCCCGCTCGGAAGGCACATCTATGCCACCGGCGGCAATGAGCGCGGCGCGGCGCTCTCTGGCGTCCGTGTCGCCAGGGTCAAGATGTTCGTCTACATGTTCTCGGGCCTGATGGCCGCCATCGTCGGCCTGATCATCGCCTCGCAACTCAGGGCCGCCCATCCCGCCACGGGCGAATTCTTCGAACTGAACGCTATTGCGGCCGCGGTCCTGGGGGGAACCTCAATGTCCGGCGGGCGCGGGCGCATCATCGGCACGATCATCGGCGCCTTCGTCATCGGCATTCTTTCCGACGGCCTTGTCATGATGGGCGTGTCGTCATTCTGGCAGATGGTTGTCAAAGGCCTTGTCATTATCGCCGCCGTGGTCATTGATCAGGCGCAAAGCCGGCTTCAGGCACGGGTGGCGCTCGCGCAGGAAGTTACCCAAAGCCGGTAGGGCCGGGCCGCGGGGGATTGAGGTAGGTGTTGCTCTTGCAGGTGTTAGAAACTAAGTGAAGTAGTGATTGCCGTCGTTCGAAACGAATGGCCGGGGTCGAGGAGTTAGGGCTTGCAGGAGCAACCGGATACCGAGCGCAATGGAAGCATGGCGGGCCTCCTGTCCGAGCCGCGCCGCCGCCGTATCCTTGAATGGATCGAGGAAGAGGGCTCGGCCCGCGTCCGCGATCTCTCCTCGGCTTTCCAGGTGTCGGAAGCGACCATACGCCAGGATCTGGAGCGTCTGGAAAAGGAGGGACACATCACCCGCGAGCATGGCGGCGCTTTTCTCAACGCCATGCGCAGCCAGGTGCAGGGCTTCGTGCTTCACCATCAGGTCAATATGGACAGGAAGCGAAAGATCGGCGCCTATGGCGCCAATCTGGTCAGTGACGGTGAAACACTGATCCTCGACGCCGGGACCACGACGACCGAAGTGGCGACCCGGCTTGTAACGCGCAAGAACCTCACGATCATCACCAATGCGCTGAACATTGCCGTGATCCTTGGCACCGTTCCGGGCTTTGCCGTGCATATGCCCGGCGGGCAGTTCAAGGCGCCGACCCTGTCGCTGTCCGGCGACAAATCGGTCGAATATTTCCGAAGCATCTTCGCCGGAAAACTGTTTCTCGCGACAGCCGGGGTCGCAGCCGACGCGGGCCTGACCTATCCGAGTTTTGCCGATCTCCAGCTCAAGGAGGCCATGATCAAGGCGGCAAGCCATGTGTACCTCGTTGCGGATTCGACCAAGATCAACCGCACCTCATTCACCCGGCTCGGCGCGCTTGAACTGGTGCATTCCTTCATCACCGATGACGGCATATCCGATGCCGACGCCAAGGAATTCGAACGCCGCGGCGTGGAAGTGCTGATCGCCGAGTGAGGGCAATCCTTGGTTGTCAACTCATGTCCTCCGCAGAAGCCACACGAAGAAGACGCCGCAGACAAGTCCCCACTCACCTTTCTTGTGGCTTTGCATTTAATGATGAGACTGCCACCCCAACGATCTCATAGAGACCGGTAATTTCTCTGGGGTCGGATACAGGTTGCTAAGTCAGTCCAGTCCATCAGCATCGCTTTGTTCGGATTGGCAGCGATGGCGGTGGAATGGACGATCACGATCGAGGGGAAGAACGAGTTCGGCGAGGTTTGCCGGAAGACGGTTCGTATCGACAAGAGTTGGGAACGTCTGTTTGACGGCGACATTGGCCTGTCGATTGAGGACGGCAAGACAATTATGACGGCGCTGCACAGCGCAGTCGTGGCCCATGAGGCGGAGACCTACTCCCTCTTCCGTCGGGTTTGCCCGGACTGCCACACGTTCCGGCCGGTCAAGGACTACACATCACGCCGGATCCGAACCGTCTTCGGCACGGCGGAGGTCCGTATTCCTCGCTGGAGGCTGTGCCAGGATTGCCATCCGGGCATGGACGGCGCCATCGCGCCGCTGAAGGAAATCTGCCCCGATCGAGCGACGTCCGAACTGATGGAGCTGACAGCCCGTTTGGGGAAGCATGATGCCCTACCGACAGGCAGCCAAGGTGCTGGCCGAGTTCCTGCCGAATGAACCCACCGAGACGTACGCGACCGTACGCAAGCGGACCATCAGGATCGGCGAACGACTCGACGTCCAGATTGTACGGGAAACATGGAAGGCGAGAGCTCAGACGGATGACCGTCGCCAGCTTGAGATGCAGCTTCCCGGCGATCGCCGCAAGGAATTCGTCATCAGCATCGATACCGCTCATGTTCGCAGCGCCGAGCCCAATGCAGCGCGAAACTTCGAGCTCGTCATTGCCCGATGCGGCCGCGGAGGACGAGGCGAACCAGGTGGCCGCTATTTCGTCACCGGCAGCACCGCCCAGCAAGCACTTCGCGATCGCGCCCTCCACGCGCTTGAAGGAGTCGGATATCGCGGCTTTGGCGATGTGACGGTGATTTCGGACGGCGCAGAAATTCTCAAACGGGTGCCCCGCGCCATGCGCAGCCGACAAC
>Ga0180016_100086_pt1 | contig 41089 bp, 39 predicted proteins | sample KR46_M_MetaG_FD_129673 | JGI IMG/M metagenome (GOLD analysis project Ga0180016, IMG submission 129673) | Groundwater microbial communities from the Olkiluoto Island deep subsurface site, Finland - KR46_M_MetaG | ecosystem: Environmental > Aquatic > Deep subsurface > Groundwater | place: Finland... | reverse complement strand
TTTTGGCCAGATCCAAACCAATCGTACGAACTTCGCTCATGATGCCCATCCTCCAATGGCGGTTCAAACAAGCTCATCTTGCCACAAACCGGGGTCGTCGCGGGCGTCTACATCATCAACGCCCCATGCCTCCCGCCGTCGCCGGCGGGCTCTACCGTATTGACGAACTGGTCGAGGTGATCGCCGCCTTCGCTCAGCCCGAGCCGGGTGGACGCCGCGCCCGGATGAACTTCGAGCGCGCCAATGGCTGGTTGCGCGCAGGCAGGGCGGCGACTGCGATCAACGCCAAAATGCAGTTGAATCAACTCAACAGAATTTCGCTCGAAGAAAAGCAACAAGCCTGAGCCAACCCTCACCCCGCGGTTCAACGCCACCCGCAGCGCGCCCGAGAGCACCGCGGCGACTTCCAGGGGCCGAGACGAGGACGGCTGGTTCGAACTGGTGGGGTAGTCAGGACCTGCCCTGTCAAATTTTGGCGACCGGCACATAAAATCGCGGGTCCGATTTTGTCTGTCTGTAAACACACTCGCCTTATTCTGGATCGACTTAATCCAGTGTGCGAGACGCCAAATGCCCGGTTCATGCAAAGGATGCCAGAGCGGCATTAAACTTGATTTCGATTTTTCCATGGCCTTTCAGCCGATTTATGATTCTGCCAATGGGCGTGTCTGGGGTTACGAAGCGCTTGTTCGCGGCACCGACGGCGCCGGCGCCGGCTCCGTGCTTTCCCGCGTTACGCCCGAACAGAAATATCTGTTCGACCAGGCCTGCCGGGTGAAAGCCATCGAACTGGCATCGGGGCTATTCCCGCGCGGCGAGGAGTTGAGACTTTCGATCAACTTCATGCCCAATGCGGTCTATGAACCTGCCGCCTGCCTGCGGGCGACGTTGATCGCGGCCAAGCGTTTTGATTTCCCCAGATCCGCGATCATGTTCGAGTTCACGGAAGATGAAGAGATTTCCGACACGGCGCATCTGTCGAACATCATTGCCGAATATCGCAAGCAGGGCTTTCTGACGGCGATCGACGATTTCGGTGCGGGCTATGCCGGCCTCGGCCTGCTGGTCGAGTTTCAGCCCGACCTCATCAAGATCGACATGAAGCTCATCCGCGGCATCGACACCAGCCGGGCGCGTCAGGCCGTGGTGGCTGGCATTGTCGGCATTGCGCGGGCGCTTGATATCATTGTGCTGGCGGAAGGCATCGAGACCGAAGAGGAATTCATGGTCCTCAAGGCAGCGGGCATCACCCTGTTCCAGGGCTACTGGTTCGCGCGTCCGTCCTTTGAGATGCTGCCCCGGATCAACTTCAGAGATGAGGCCCGCATCCGGCTGACCGCATAGCGCGCCCTTGCATGGTGTAACGTGCTTGACTTGGCAATTTGCGGAATTGGCCTGCCAGTTGCCCCCTCAATAGAGCACCGCCCGCAACACCACAAACCAGAACCCCGACAGCACGGCGGCTGCGGGGACGGTGACCACCCAGGCGGCGATGATCTGGAGGAAGTGGGAGCGGCGGACCAGTTTACGGCGGCGCTGTTCGGCCAGCCTGCCTTTCGCCGCCTTGTTGTCCGAGGGGTTGATCTTGTGGCGCGTGACATAGTCGGCGCGTCGGCCCGAGCTTTCGGTGTACCATTCGCGGAAAAAACCGACGCCGAACACCGCGCCCACGGCGATGTGGGTGGAACTGACCGGCAACCCGAGCGCCGAGGCGACGATCACTGTGATTGCCGCCGACAGCGCCACGCAATAGGCGCGCATCGGGTTGAGCTTGGTGATCTGGTTGCCGACCATGCGGATCAGCTTCGGGCCGAACAGGACAAGCCCGAGCGAGATGCCCGCCGCGCCCACCGCCATCACCCACAGCGGGATGGTCACCTGAGCCGCGACATCGCCATATTCGGCGGTGTGGACGATGGCCGCCAGCGGCCCCACCGCATTGGCCACGTCATTGGCGCCATGGGCGAAGGACAGAAGCGCCGCCGAACAGATCAGCGGAATCCCGAACAATTTTCTCAGCGACTGGTTTCGGTTCTCGAGTCCGCGCGCCTGCCGCTCGATCACCGGCCGGGTCACGGCCCAGGTGACAATCGTCACTGCGGCGCCGACCATCAGCGCCTGGCCCGGCGAAACCTCGACCAGCGTCTTCAGTCCCTTGAGCGACAGATAGGCCGCAAAGGCGCCGGCCATGATGGCGATCAGCACCGGCACCCAGCGGCGGGCCGCGGCGATCTTGTCGTCCTGGTAGATGATGGCGGTCTTGATGAAGGCAAGGAACAGCGCCGCGACTACCCCGCCCATGAGAGGCGAGATCACCCAGCTTGCGGCAATGCCGCCCATGGTCTGCCAGTTGACCGCGTCAACGCCGGCGGCGGCAATGCCCGCGCCCATGACGCCGCCAACAATCGAATGGGTGGTGGAGACCGGCGCGCCGATGAAGGTGGCGAGGTGCAGCCACATGGCGGCGGCGACCAGCGACGCCATCATCGCAGCGATGAAGATGTCAGGATCGGAGACGGCGACCGGATCGATGATGCCCTTGGAAATGGTCGATACGACATCGCCGCCGGCAATCAGCGCGCCGGCGCTTTCGAACACCGCGGCAATCGCCAGCGCCACGCCCATGGTCATCGCCTGCGAGCCCACGGCGGGTCCGACATTGTTGGCCACGTCATTGGCGCCGATATTGAGCGCCATGTAGGCGCCGATCGCGGCGGCGGCGATGATCGTCACCGCCCCCGGATGGCCGGTAACGAAGACGGCGGCGATGACCGCGCAAAGGAAGATGAAGACCAGCGCCAGCCCCGGCGTCACGAAGCCGCGGTTGAGAAGCCCGGTGGCCTCCTCCATGGTCGCGATCTTGTCGAGATCCTTGTCGAGAGTGGGCTTGCGGTAGGTGTCGGTCATGAGAGGCGATGGTTTCCGTGGTCGGGCAGAGCCAGACCGTGACAGGTTTGTGACAGGGCTGTGGATGGACGTCGCGGACAGCTGCGTCAAGGCGCGAGACGTACCTATCAACGGATATTGGTTATTCCGGGGCCGGAGACAGGGAATTGTGCCGCGTTGCCTGCTTTGGTCGCGCCTGCGCGTGCGACACCTTGTACGTCCCGGTCAAACCGCCGATAAGACTGCCATGAGCAGATTGTTTGAAGAACTCGACTATCGCCCGACCCCGATCGGCCCGCTTGTGCTCCGCCGCCGCCGCGAGGCGCGGCTGGGGGTGGATATTCTCGAAATCAAGCTCGGCGAAGAGCATCTGATGTCGGACCTGTTCACCGCGTCCGAAATCGCGCTGGCCGAACTGGGCCTGGCCGCCTGCGAGGGCGACGCGCTCGATGTCGTGGTCGGCGGCCTGGGCCTCGGCTTCACCGCGAAGGCCGCGCTCGACGAGAAACGCACCGGGTCGCTGATCGTGGTCGAGTATCTCGAAGCGGTGATCGACTGGCACCAGACCGGCCTGCTTCCGCTCGGGCCAGAGCTCATCTCCGATCCGCGTTGCCGCCTGGTCGAAGGCGATTTCTTCGCCATGGCCAAGAGCGAGGCGGGATTCGATCCCGACCAGCCGGCACGAAAATTCGACGCGATCCTGCTCGACATCGACCATTCGCCCGACGCGCTTCTGGATCCCCGCAGCGAGAGCTTTTACCAGCCCGAAGGCCTCTACCGCCTCGCAGCCCACCTCAAGCCCGGCGGCATCTTCGCGCTCTGGTCCGACGCCCTCACCGACGACAGCTTCACCGCGCGGCTGGCGGAGGTTTTCGCGCAAGCCTGGGCCGAACCGGTGACGTTTCACAATCCGCTGCAGGACCGGCCGTTTACCCAGACGGTGTATCTGGCGCGGAAGGGGTGAGCGATCGGCCACGGGCCGCGACGTTCATTGCTTGAGTCGGTAGGCGACCGCCTGATCCGAGACTTCCGGCTTCAGGATCGAATTGCCGCCCACAGCGAAAACGACATAATCCACGCCCTGATGGGTGAAGACGGCGGGGTTCGCCACCGCAGGCGCCTCCACGAGATCGGACCACAGTTCCGCGCCGCTTCGCGCATCGAGCGCCCGGACCCGGGAATCCATCGATGCGCCGAGGAAAACCACGCCGCCGGCTGTCACCACCGGGCCGCCGAGCGTCGGCGAACCCCAGGATTCAGGGCCGTAAAATCCATCGAGCTGCGCGCGCCCGAACGGCGTCTCATAGAGCTTTTCGCCGGTGTTGAGATTGTAGGCGGAGAAGGTGCCGAAAGGCGGCGCCCAACACGGCATGCCGGCCCAGTTGCTCCAGTCGGTGAGATAGATGCCGTAGGGCGAGCCTTCCTGGGGCGAATAGCCTTCCTCGTTACCGCCTTCCGGGCCCTGGATCTGTTCATACTCGGCGCGCGGGATCAGGCGGATCAGTTGAACGATGCGCGAGGCGTTCACATAGAGCGTGGCGTTGCGCGGATCGATGGCGACGCCGCCCCAGTTGGTGGCCCCCGCCGTGCCTGGAAAGAACAGCGTTCCCTGCTCGGAGGGCGGCGTGAAGATGCCCTCGTAGAGATATTTTTCCCTGTCGCGTGAGCACTGGCCGAAGCTCACCAGATCGGCGAGCCACCACACGCCGGGCAGTTCCAGCGGATTACCGACCGGCTCCGGCGTCATGGCGAAGGGCTGCGTGGGCGCCGTGACCTCGCCCTCAGCCGTGCTTTGCGGCGTGGCGCGCTCTTCGATGTCGAACAGCGGCTCGCCCGTGCGCCGGTCGAGCACGAACAGGAAGCCCTGCTTGGTCGCCTGCACCAGCGCGGGAATGGTCTCTCCGTCCCGCTCGATATCGACGAGCGACGGCGCCGACGGCGTGTCATAGTCCCAGATGTCGTGATTGACGTGCTGAAAGCTCCAGGCGATCTCGCCGGTCTCGATGTCTAGCGCGGTGACCGAGGTCGCCAAGGGGATGGGATCGGTCCGATCGCCGCCCCAGTAATTGGGGCTGGGCGAGGAGACCGGGGCATAGACCATGCCCAGTTCCGGGTCGGCGGTCATCGCCGTCCAGATATTGGCCGTGCCGGTGCGCGGGACCAGCTCCTCGGGGATGAAGCTCGTTTCCCACAGCAACTCGCCGGTGCGTGCGTCGATCGCCAGAAGGTTGCCCGGAGGCGCGACACTGTAGGCCCAGTCCTTGCCGGCCCAGCCGAGAAGCAGGGTATCTCCCACCACCAGCGGTGGCTGCAACAGCGAAAACGGGAAGACGTCGTTGACGGTGTTCCATTGGTTGACGTTGAGCACGCCTCCATCGGCGAAAGCCGCGCAGCGTTCGCCGGTGTCGGCGTCGACGGCGTGAAGCTCGGCGTCCATGGTGCCGAGATAGACGCGCTTCTCGCACTGGCCTGACTGGCCGCTTTCCCAATAGGCGACGCCGCGGTTCTTGAGCGCCGGCTGGGTCAGCGCCTCGAGCGCCGACTCGCTGTCATAGGTCCAGCGTTCCTCGCCGGTGGCGGGATCGAGCGCGATGATGCGGTAGAACGGCGTGCCGAGATAAATCGTCTCATTGGCATAGATGGGCGTGGCCGACCACACGGTCTCGGGCAGATCGCCGGAGCCATCTGCCACATCCCCGGTCCGGTATTCCCAGGCGCGCTCAAGATCGCCCACCGTTTCGGGCGTGAGCGTCTGAACGTTGGAAAACTTGGTCGAGCCGACGTCGCCGTGAAAGCTTGTCCACTCCGACTGCTGCGCCTGGGCGGCGCCGGGCGCAGCGAGCAGGCAGGACGCAAACAGGGCGGCAAAAGACGTGCGCGAGATCATGCGGAGCTCCATCGGGAAGGAAGGAAGGGGGCGAGGAGGAGCGCCAGAGCTGTGAGCGCCATGACGATGGCGAGGCCGAACTGCATCAGGAAGTAGCCCGCGACCGCCGTCAGCACCGCGGCGAGGACCAGAAGGCCGATCAGCAGGGAGGCGAAACGGCGCGGCACGGATCCGGAAGCCAGAAGCGCTGTGCCCGCGGCCGTGACAATTGCGCCGATCAGCGCCAGCAGGGCGCCGATCGTCCCGTCGACGCCGGTGTTTCCCAGCGGCGCGGCATAGGCCACGACAGCAAGGACAGTGCCGATGGCGGCGAGCAGAAGTATTGCGAGGAACCTTTGGTGCATGGAGCGAGTAACGTCGGTGCGCGTGAAAGGTTCCCAAGTGTTTGATTTTTTCTGGCTAACGATCGGCGCGCCAGTCGGCGGACGCCAGCGAGGGGGCGGCCGGGAGGATGTTTTCGACATCAGTCTGGAGCCGGGTGGGTGATGTCGGACCTGTCCACCGCCTCGCAAATCGCGCTCGCCACCCTCGGGCAGGTGGCGAGCGCCGGCGAGAACCTCGTTCCCGTGGGTGGGGGCCCCGGGCCTCGGCTGCGCCGCCGGAGCCGCTCGACGCGGCCCGCAGCGGATCCTTGATCGGGGTCGCGTCTCGCGCCCCGCCCCGGACACCCCGGTCACACGGACGGTGCGGCGGAGGCGGGCGTCAGACGCCCGTCATCCCGCCATGCTTTCCTTCGGCCTCATCGCCTCGCGCACCTTCTCGCGGGCATCGGCCACGGCGCGGACCAGTTCGCAGGAGGGTTTTCCGCGTTTTTGCAGCAGATAGGCGTCCATGCGCGCCTCCAGATCCCGCAGTCTCGCGGTCGTCTCATCGGATTTCTTGTCGGTGTCATTCCACATCGGGAACATGGGCTTCCTCGTTTTCTGCCGGTTGGCGGTCAGGATGAAATCTGGCGGCGCGATCCCATGACAAGGCGCTCGTACAGGGCGATCTGGTCGCGGAGTTTGAGGCGCATCTTCTTCAGGATCTTGACCCGGATCGTGTCGGGCCTGGGTCGCGAAGTTTCCGCGTCGATCTTTGCTTGAAGAATTCCGTGCCGGGCGCGCAGGGCTCTTAGTCGTGCAATCATGGACTTCTCCTCTGTGTTGTTGTGACTCCAAGATGGAGAGGAATGCTTGATAGTTCAAATCGATTGTCTATATCTATCTCATAGATGTTAGCTATGAGGTTGCCTTGTCGTATCGCCCCACTCACCGGCAATTGCAGTACTTTGCGGCGGTGGCTGACAAGGGACATTTCCTGGAGGCGGCGCGTGCGTGCCATGTGTCGCAACCCACTCTTTCGACCCAGCTGAAGCTTCTGGAAGACCAACTCGGGGTTATTCTCATCGAGCGCGGTGGCGCGTCCGCGGTTCCCACCGCGGCGGGCGCAAGACTGCTGCCGCTGGCGCTGTCGATCCTCTCCGGACTGGACGAGTTCGTGGAAATGGCGACCGTCGATGCGGACAATCTTGGCGGGCTTGTCCGACTGGGCGTGGCGCCGACCTTCGGCCCGTATTTCCTTCCGCACTTCCTGCCCAAATTGCACAAGCTCTATCCCGCGCTCGAGGTCTATATTCGCGAGGACCGGCCCAATGTTCTGGAAAGCGATCTGAAGGAGGGAAAGCTCGACTGCATCGTCACGCCGATGCCGCTCGCCATGGACGGCTTCGCGTCCATGCCGTTCTGCATAGAGACGGTTTTCCTGGGGGTGCCGAGCGAACACCCGATTGCCCGACTGAAGAGCGTCAGCACGACCGATCTGGCCGGTGAGAAGCTGCTGACGCTGGGGCGCGGCCACCGGCTGTTCGAACAGGTGGCGCGCCTGTGCGAGATCAGCGGCGCCCAGTTGCGCAGCGATTACGAGGGCACAAGCCTCGACGCCATCCGGCAGATGGTCTCCATCGGCATGGGCCTGTCCCTGTTCCCGAGCGCCTATGTGAGCTCGGAATTCGAGCGCGAGACCGGCGTTGTCCTTTTCGAACTCTCCGACCTGCCGCTCGAACGAACGCTTGGTTTTGCGTGGCGCCGGACGTCGCTCCGCGCCGATCACTTCAGGGTGCTGTGCAACGAAGCCAGAAGCGCCGTTGCGACAATCGATTTCAAGGGGCTGCGCATTGCCTGACCCGGGCGGCGCCTAATGCCCGGTTGCCGGGACGACGTTTCCGTCACGCCCCCTGGCCGCTTCGCGCTCAGGTCTGACGCGCTTGCGGACCACAGCGTCACCGCATGGTGATGCAGCTTCAGGGAAGGATTGAAAACGGGCCGCAAGGGGACTCGCCGGTGGTGGAGGCAGCAGAGGGAAGAGCTGCCGTAGAGCGCGGGCCGCATTCCGTCCTGTGACCGTCACTATCGGTGAAAAAGGATTGCAGATGGAACTGCGTGTGGGGCGAAAGCGTAGTGACTGAGCGGAGACTGCGTCATTTCGCATTGCCGTGATCGTCAAGCCATGGATCGTCGGGCCATGACCAAGAGATGTCCGACCGGAATGCCCATACCACCTGAGTTGAGAGGAATGCTCCATGACTGTCGTGCTTGCCACCGTGTGCCGGGATGGAGTGGTGCTGGGCTCGGACTCCCAGATTACCGACAAGGGCCGGGGCATGACGTATCCCGCCGAGAAGCTTCACCCCCTGGGCAAGACGGCTGCGTGGGGCGGCAGCGGCGCGCGATCGGTGCTTACGGATGTGAAACGCAGTTTCAATGACAACAGCGCAGCGATCCTGGAGGCCCCGGACATCGGACGCGCGATACAGGCCCAGGTCCTGCCGATCCTTCGCCATCACTACGAGACCTTCATCGCCGACGTACCTGGCGAGGAAGGCGGCGGGACACCGTCGGCCTATGTGATGGCCGCTGGATGGCGGGACGGGGAGCCCTGGATCCTCGAAATCACGCCTTCGGGCATGATCGGGCACTATGCCGATATCGGTTTTCACGCGATCGGCAGCGGTGCAGCCATGGCCCAGCAGGCCGGTTCGCTGCTGTCCCACTTCCATTTGGCCGAGCGGTCAGTGGGTTTCGGGTGCGCAGCGGTGCTGCGAGTCCTGCAAGCGCTCGACCTCACCTCCGCCAGCGTCGGCAAGCCGTTCAGCCTGTGTCGGATCGATGCGGAAGGCGCCCACCACTTCAGCGAGGACGAAATCGAGGAGATAGGGGGCGTCGTGCAGCGGTGGGAGGACGCCGAACAGGCCGTCATCGCCGACATGTTCGATTGATTGCGCCTGGTCGCGAGTGCGGCATCGTCGCAGCCGTCCCAAGCCGGGCTCGGGACCCACTCACCCCGAACCGCAGCGTTCGGGAAAACTCCCCTCCAGTCTGAACGTCCGGCATGGGTTCGCAAAACAGTCACGCACGACTATCCACATATCCCCCATCACGCCGCTTCACCCTCCGATCAATCCTATTGAATTGACTGGTCAGCAGTGCTGACCTATCCATCGGGCACAGGAGAGTCTCCCATGTCCCGATCTCGGCCGGAATTTCTCGAGGGCGTTCGCGCCAGCCTGCCGATTGTCGCGGCGGCGGCGCCGTTCGGCATGCTGTTCGGCGCGCTGGCGGTGGACAACGGCCTCACCGTCGGCGAGGCGGTGCTGATGAGCGCCATTGTCTTTGCCGGCGCCAGCCAGATGGTCGGGCTGGAGCTGTTCAGCTCGCATGTCCCGCCCTGGATCATCGTGCTCTCGGTGTTCGCGGTCAATTTCCGCCATGTGCTCTATTCGGCAGCGCTGGGCCGCCGTCTCGGGCTGATGCCGGGATGGCAGAAGGGGCTCGCCTTCTTCTTCCTCACCGATCCGCAATATGCGGCGTCGGAAGCGCGGGCCGACCGGAAGATCCCGCTGCGGCTCACCTGGTACATGGGGATGGCGTTGCCGATCTATGTGCTCTGGGTTCTGGAAGCCTGGATCGGCGCGCTGTTTGGCAGCCTGATCACCGATCCCGCGGCCTTCGGCATCGATTTCCTGCTGCCGATCTATTTCCTCGGGCTAGTGCTGGGGTTCCGGTCACGGCCCGGCTGGCTGCCGGTGGTGATTGCCTCGGGCCTTGGCTCGATCGCCGCCTTCTACACGGTCGGCTCGCCCTGGCATGTGAGCCTCGGCGCCCTGGCCGGCGTCATCGTCGCGATGCTGCTGCCGCCTCAGGCCGGCGACGAGGCCCATGATGTCGAACCGGTGGAGGTGACGCCATGAACGGCGTGTTCTGGGGCGTGCCGGTCAATGTCTGGACCATCCTTGCCGCGGCCATCGTCACTTATGGCGCCCGCGCCGGCGGGCATCTGGTGCTGTCGCGTTTCAAGCGCATCCCGCCGCGCATCGATGCGGCGCTCAACGCCGTGCCGGCCGCGGTGCTCACCACGCTGGTGGCGCCCGCCGCCGTCTCCAACGGGACCGCCGAAGCGCTGACGCTGGCCGCCTGCCTGATCATCGGGCTGAGGATCCCGATGATGGCGATGTTCGCGGTCGGCTGGGCGCTGATCGTGGCGCTGAGGACGGCGGGGCTTTAGGGCGGCGCCTCACAGCGCCTCCGTCGCGGCCTCCAGCCAGGCGAGCGCGGGGTCGGCCGCGAGCAGCGGCGAGAGCTCCGCGCGCACCCTTGCGTGATAGGCATTGAGCCAGGCGGTCTCGCCCGCGTCGAGCAGGTCCCTGACGATCAGCCGCGTGTCGATCGGGCAGAGCGTCAGCGTCTCGAAGCCGAGCATCGGCTTGTCGCCGCCGGCAATGGCGCGCGGCTCGTGCACGGTAACCAGGTTCTCGATGCGGATGCCGAAGGCCCCGTCGCGGTAGTAGCCCGGCTCATTGGACAGGATCATGCCGGGCAGCAGCGCCTGCATGCCCCGTCGCGAGATCGATTGCGGGCCTTCATGCACCGAGAGATAGCTGCCGACGCCATGGCCAGTGCCATGGGCGAAATCGGCGCCCGCCTGCCACAGCGCGATCCGCGCAAAGGCGTCGATGTCGACGCCGCGCGTGCCTTCGGGAAAGCGCAGCAGGCTGATGGCGATCATGCCCTTGAGCACCAGGGTGAAGAAGCGCTTCTGGTCGCGCGGCACATCGCCCACGGCGATGGTACGGGTGATGTCGGTGGTGCCGGCCACATATTGCCCGCCCGAATCGATCAGCAGCATCTCGCCGGCGTTCAAACGCCGGTTGGTCTCGGTGTTGACGCGGTAATGCATGATCGCGGCATTGGGTCCGGCGCCGGAGATCGTGTCGAAGGACAGCGCCCTGAGCGGCATCTGCAGGCTCTCGCCGGTCTCGACGCGAAACTGCTCGAGCCGCGTGGCGGCGCCAATCTCGTCCACCGTGCCGGGCGCCTGCCGGTCAAGCCAGGCGAGAAACCGCACCATCGCGGCGCCGTCCTGGACATGGACCTGGGCGCTGCCGGCGATCTCGGCTGCGTTCTTGCAGGCGCGCGGCAGGCGGGCTGGATCGGGTGCGGCTTTCACGACGCCGCCGGAGGTCTCGATGAGCAAGGAGATGGCGTGCGACGCCACGGCCGGGTCGGCCATCACGGTGGCGCCGCTGCGGCCCAGTTCGCTCAGCGCCCCCTCGAACGCCGATGGCGGCGCGATGTCGGCCAGCTGGGTGAGATAGGCTTCCGCCTCGATGCCGGTCTTGCGCTTGTCGATGAACAGGCGCGGCCTCCCCGTGGCCGGGATGATGGCGCGCGACAGCGGGTGGGGCGTCGACGGCAGGTCCTGGCCGCGGATATTGAAGCTCCAGGCGACGGAGGAGGGGTCGGCCAGGATCACCGCGTCGGCGCCGGCGTCCATCACGGTCTGTGCCATTGCAGCGAGCTTGTCGCGCGCCAGCACGCCGGCATAGGTGATCGGCTGCAACGTCACCGCCCCCAGCGGCGGCGCGGGCCGGTCCTCCCAGATGGCGTCGACCGGATTGCGGTCGAGATACACAAGGCTGCCGCCGAGCGTCTTGAGCGCCGCCTCCAGCCGCTGCACCTCGGCCGAGGGCCAGGTCCAGGGATCGATGCCGAGCCGCAAGCCTTCGCGTCCCGAGGCTTCGAGAAACGCGGCAAGCGGCGTGGCGATCAGGTCCTGATAGTCGAAGACGGCCGGATCGGTCTGGGCGCGGACCTGCGCCGCGTAGCGCCCGTCGACGAAGATATGGGCGGTGTCGTCGAGCACCAGCACGAGGCCCGCCGATCCGGTGAAACCGGTGAGCCAGGCCAGCCGCTCGGCGCAGGCCGGCACATATTCGCCCAGGTACTCGTCCGAGCGCGGCACGGCGATGGCGTCGACGCCAAGGCCTGCAAGGGTTGCGCGCAGCCGCGCCAGCCGGCCTGCCGCCTGGTCGGGGGAGGAGAGCACTTCGAAATTCTGGAACATGGATGGGTTTTCCCTGGGACGGACTGCGCAGTGGCGATGCGCCCGACCTTACAGCGTCCCATCGCAAAGGGGAATCGCAACGGCACGGCCGATATCCGGTTTCCACATCGGGGCGGTCGCGCAGCTCTTCCCGGTCCGGCCGGCGCGAACATCCGCGTTAAGCCGCCCCTGCCCAATTTTCTGCCGTGATGCCGCTGAGCGCCGCACGTATGCACAGAAATACAGCATGGCCTGGCGTTGCATGCATTTCGTGCATAGCTGCACTGCAACATAAGCTCTGCACATTCCCGGCAGAAGGCTTATCTTGGGAATGCAGGAGGACAGAGCAATCACTGACCCAAAGGGGATCATCACATGTCCGGTAACATCTTTCAGAATGCCTTCGACCGTCTCGTCAGCGCCCGCGAACGCCAGGTTCGCCGCTATGTGAATGGCGCGCTGCTCGGCATGGACGACGCCCAGCTCAAGGCGCTCGGCCGCACCCGCGAAGAACTCCAGCGCGAAGGCGCCCAGGCGTATTTCTTCTAGGCCCTGCTTCTACCTGAAGTACCCATAGACCGGATCGCCGCGCGATCGGGACCAATCGGAACGGCTCCTTCGGGGGCCGTTTTTTGTTGCGCTGAAACTCGGAATAATGAAATCTATGGGTGTGTTTCCGCGTAGTACAAGTCTCATGAAGGCCGATGCCCCGCGACGACATGTGTTGACATTTGTTAACAGAAGTGTTCCTATGGAGGTGCGATATGGGGCCGATCCCGAGGCATCCCAACAAGGAGATCAACAAGGTCGTTGATCAGGCGCTCAGATCCGGATGGCGAATTGTGCGAACCAATGGTCATGGTCATGCATGGGCTCACCTGCTTTGCCCGAATGCCGGCAGGTCCGGGTGCCGCATCTCGGTCTGGAGCACGCCGAGAAACACGCATTCCCATGCCAAAGCCATTCAGCGGCTGATCGACAAGTGCAGGTGCCAAGGTGGACCGGATGACTGAGTACAGTTTCACATTTCTGGTGGGCGGCATCGACCCGCAGGCGGAAAACTTCGAGGATGTCTTCTTCGAAGCGGGCTGCGATGACGCGACGATCGCGCTCATGCATCGGATGGTGGCGGTCTGTTTCGACCGGGAAGCGGAGTCCTTTGCCGATGCCGTGGTGTCGGCCTATGCGGATCTCCTGAAGGCAGGGGTGCAGGTTCTGAAATTCGAACCGGATACTTTGGTCAGCCAGGCGGACATCGCCCGGCGGGCGGGTCTGACCCGTGCAGCCGTGACCAACTATGTCAACGGCGACCGGGGGACCGGCTTCCCCGTTCCCACCGCCCGGATCATGACCTCAAGTCCGTTGTGGACCTGGCTGACCGTGGCAGGCTGGCTGCAGGAACACGGGCAACTGGATGCAACTGGAGTAGAACAGGCGAGGGCGGAGCAGGCCCTGTTCGGACTGTTCGCGGACGGCAGCTTCAGCGGCACTCCCGCCGAACTACGCATGCAGCTTGAAGCTCTGTTGAAGCCAAAACGCAGCCCGCCGGAACCGCGGATATCGCTTCTGGCGTAAGGCCCGGACTGCCCACCCGCCGATCACTTCAGATGGATCGTCACCCAGCCGTTGCGCCAGAGCGTCTCGACGTGGCGCAGGTGCTGGCCGGAATAGGCGGCGAGCACCTGGCGGCGCTGGCTGGCGAGAATTCCCGAAAGGATCACCGAGCCGCCCGGGGCGATGTTGCGCCTGATGTCGGGCGCCATGCGCATCAGCGGCCGGGCCAGGATGTTGGCGATGATCAGCCCGAACGGCCCTTCGCGCGAAAAGGCGGTCGAGTGGAACCCCTGGGCTGTCACGCAGGTGATCCTTGCGGCCATGTGGTTGGCGCGGACATTCTCGCGCGCCACGCGGGTGGCGATCGGATCAATGTCGGTGGCGAGCACCCGCACCGGGCCAAGCTTCGCCGCGGCGATGGCCAAAACCCCGGATCCGGTGCCCAGATCGAGCACCGGGCCGATTTTCCGCCCGCCCGGGACTGCGCGCATCACCTTGGCGATCATTTCCAGGCACCCCGCCGTGGTGCCGTGATGGCCGGTGCCAAAGGCCTGTCCGGCCTCCAGTTCAATGGCCAGATCATTGGGCCGCACCGCGCCGCGGTCATGGGCGCCATGCACCAGGAACCGCCCGGCGCGAACCGGCTTCAACCCATCGAGAGACTTCGCGATCCAGTCGGTCTCGCCGAAGATCTCCAGCTTGATCTCGACACCGGGAAAATCCTTTGCCAGGCAGCGCGCCATGCGGTCCCTGAGCTCCGCGTCCGGTTCGCCGCTGCCATAGGCGGAGGCTTCCCACAGCCCCCTGGCCTCGTCGGTCTCCATGGTGGCGATCGGCACGCCTTCCTCTTCGAATACGCCCGAGAGCAGATCGAGCGCGCGGCCCGCGCCGGCCTCGTCGGTGACGATGTAATAGCGGTGGTCGCTCACGATGCCTTCTTTCCTTCATCCATGCCGGCCCCGGCGGCAACAACCTTGTCGTCGGGTGTGGTCCTGGCGGCGGGGGTGAGTTCCGCCTTGCGGGCGGTCTTGCTGGCGGCCTCGGCGCGGGCCTCGTCCTTGGGAATGGCGAAACTCAGGATCCGATCATTGGGTCCCGGCGTACCTGATGAGGCTGCGGCAAACATCAGTGCGCCCGAGGGCTTGATCCACAACAGGATCAGCGCGCCATCGGGCCGGGAGTCCTTGTAGGCGGTCCATCCATATTCATCGGTCAGCCGGGTTAACTGGAAGGTCCAGCCATTGAGCAGTTTTTCCCGCAAGTCCAGGAAGCTGACCGGCTCCTTGGTGAGCGAGCGTCCGCCGAGGGTAATATTGAGCGCCTTGCGCGCCTTCTCGTCAATTCTGCCGATCTGGAAGACGTGGCTGCGGCCCAGCTCAGGCCCGAAATCGGTGCAGACCAGCGCGTTGTAGGCGTCATTGTCGCCGGCGGCGATGAGTGAGGAAAAGCTCTTGGGATCAATTGCGTGGTGGGCCGACTCCGAAAGCACCTCGCCGAAATAGACCGGAATGCTGGCAAGCCTGGCCTCGGCCAGGTGATTCCAGTTCTGGTCGGCCAGCATCACCGGAACATCGGCTTCCTTTAGCTTGCCGGCAAGCGCGGTGGACCACCGCGATCCACCGACAATCAGGATGCCGGGTTTGGCGGTTTTCTTGAGATTCAGGAACTGCGCCAGCGGCGCGAGCGTGAAGCCGTGCAGCAGGATAGTGGTGACCACGACGGCGAAGGTGAAGGCCACCATCCTGCCGGCATCGGCCACCCCGACATCGGCCAGCAGGGTTCCGAAAAGGCCTGATACAGCGACGGCCACGACGCCCCTGGGCGCGATCCATGAGGTCAGGATCCGCTCCTGGATGGTGGCGCCCGAACGGATCGTCGCCAACATGATCGCCACCGGGCGGATGATGAACAGCAGCAGGGCCACAAACAGCGCCGCCTGCCAGTCGAGCGAGCGGATGTCTTCAAGGCTGAGCGATGCGGTGAGGATGATGAAAATGCCCGAAACCAAGAGCGTGGTGATGGTTTCCTTGAAACGGCGCATGTCGGTGAGCGAAGCAATGCGGCTGTTGGCCAGCACCAGCCCCATCACGGTCACGGTCAGGAGCCCCGCCTCCTCGAGCACCATGTTGGTTGCGGCGTAAACCGCCACCACGGTGGCGAGCAGCACCGGGGCTTTGAGATATTCCGGCACATGGCCGCGCACGAAGGACCAGACGATCAGTTTCGCGCCGGCCCAGCCGCCGCCAATGGCGAGCGCGAAACCGAAGACAATGAGCAGCACCAGGTTTTCCGCCTGGTGCAGGCCGATATAGACCATGATCACTTCGAAGGCGACGACCGCGAACAGCGCGCCGATCGGGTCGTTGACGATGGCTTCCCAGCGCAACAGCGAGGCAGGCCGCGCCTCGAGCTGGGCCTGGCGCAGCAGCGGGATGATCACGGTCGGGCCGGTTACCACCAGGATTGCGCCGAGCACGATCGCCGTCGGCCAGCTCAGCCCGCCGACGTAATGGGCGGCCAGCGCCGCCATGCCCCAGATCATCGGACCCGCATACATGATGATGCGCCGGACTGTCTTCGAGGTCTCGCGGATCTCCGAGAAATTGAGCGTCAGCCCACCCTCGAACAGGATGATCGCCACGGCGATGGAGACCATCGGCCGGTAGGCGGTGCCGAAATCCGTGGCCGGATCGAGAAAGCCCGTGGCCGGACCCGCCACGAAGCCCGCCACCAGCAGCAGCACGATGGCGGGCAGGCGCAACCGCCAGGCCAGCCATTGCGCGCCGATGCCCGCAACCCCGATCACGGCAAGTTTGAGAACGATGTCGTCCATGCAAGTCCCTTGTCGTGCGCCCGATGGGGCAGGCGGGGTCAGCCGGGGCTGGTTTACCCCGAAGGCAAGTGTTCCCGGGGCCGATCAGCCCTTGAGAAGGTTTTCGAGCTTGGTCACGGCAATGTCGGGGTTCTCGCCCCAGGCGATGGTTCCCTTGAAGCGGCCTTCGGCATCGAGCAGGAACACCGAGGCGGTGTGGTCCATGGTGTATTCGCCCCCAGGGTCACTTGCGTCGGTCGGCACTTTCTTGGCGTAGATGTTGAACCCTTTGACCACGTCCCCGATCTTGTCCGGATCTCCGGAAATGCCGATGATCCGGTCGCTGACGCCCGCCACGTAGGAACCCATCAGTTCCGGCGTGTCGCGTTCGGGATCGACGGTGATGAAATAGGCGCCGATCTTGCCGCCCTCGGGGTCGGCCTGCTTGAGCCAGCTATCCAGCTCGTAAAGCGTCGTCGGGCAGATCTCCGGGCAATGGGTGAAGCCGAAGAACAGCACCGTCGGCCGGCCGCGGAACGCGGCTTCGGTGATAGGGCTGCCGGACTGGTCGACCAGCGCGAACGGCACGCCATAGGGCTTGTCGGCGATCCGGTTCTCGCTCACCTGCCATTCATAGGTGAGCCAGCCGAGCGTGACGGCGAGCGCCGCGATCAGGGCCCAGAGGACAGTGCGAAAGGCTTTCATCGTCGTCTCCAGCCTGGCCATTCGGCGCGGCCGGTTCCGGCCGGGTGCGCAGGGGCCCAGGAATTTGCGTTACAGGGTCAGAGGCACCAGGCCAGGCCATTGGCGGCCAGCGCGTAGAGAAGCGCCGGGCCGTTCGCCTGCCACGCGGCAAACACCAGCCCGCTCAGCATCGCAGCCACGATCAGACCCAAGGCGAGGGGAGCCTGCCGTCGCAAGGTTGAAAAGCGGTGAGGCGCGTGTGCACTGGTCATGATCCCTATCTAGCGCGCGGCGCGCGCGATGCCAAGCGGCAAGCGGTTTTCTGGACGCTGGCGAAATCAACTTCGCTTGAACCGATCATGGCAGTCGTTGATCCCTGTCCTTTCAATTGTCATCGTCAAGGTCCATATCCTTGGCGTGAGATTTACATTGGGCGCGTCGGGAACACCCGATCCGCTGCCGCGTTGACCCCGCAAGGAGACACTTCATGACCATCCGCATTTTCACCGCTCTCTCCGCCGGCCTCGTGGCCGCATCCTTTCTGGCCGCGCCGGCGATGGCCGAGCAGATCGGCGAGGTCGGCGTGGACTGGCTCGGCAATGACATCCTGATCGACGCGGTCAGCGATCCCAAGGTCCAGGGCGTGACCTGCCATGTCGCCTATTTCGACCGCGGCATCATCGACCGGCTGCAGAAGGGCAACTGGTTCGAGGATCCCTCCAACGCCTCCATCGCCTGCCGCCAGACCGGCCCGATCACCATCGGCGACATCGATCTCGATGAGGATGGCGAGGTGGTGTTCAAGGAATCGCGCTCGCTGATCTGGAAGTCGCTGGTGGTCAACCGGATCTACGACAAGAAGAACGATACGCTCGTCTACCTGATCAATTCCCAGCAGGTGCAGGACGGCTCTGCCAAGATGGCCCTGTCCACCGTGCCGCTCTACGGCCAGGAAGTTGTGTGGGAAAACGGCAAGCAGTAAGGCAGGCCCTCCACCGGGATCCCCGGCCGGCGTTTGGTCTGGCCTCGGTGAGGGCAGGCGCCAATCGGCCCTTGCGGAGATCGACAAGCTGGCCCTGCATGTGCGGATGCCCGGCGTAGGGCGCTCGCGTTTCACACCCCGGGGGTGACCCGGTACGCGCGTTGGAATGGATCAGACCCGTTCGGAAAGCTGGAATTGGCATGGTGCAGACGAAGCTTGAAGGCGCTCATACGCGCACCGTGCAGGACGTCGCCGAGCGCCTCGGAACCGATGCGGCGGCCGGTCTTGATCCGGTCCGGGCCGCGGAGAGGCTGAAGACCCACGGCCCCAACCGGCTGCGCCGCCAGAAGACCAAGAGCGTTCTCTCCATCCTGGCCCACCAGTTCCAAAGCGTCATCGTCTGGCTGCTGGCGGCTGCGGCGCTGATGTCGTTTGCGCTTGGCGATTTGGCCGAGGGCACGGCCATTGTCGTCGTGCTCATCTTGAACGGCGGCATCGGGTTCTTCACCGAAATCAGTGCGGCCCGGTCCATGGAAGCGCTGATGCGGATCGCCGATGTGAAGACGCGGGTCCGCCGGGGCGGGCAGGAGCGCATGATTGACGCGCACGGGCTGGTGCCCGGCGATGTCGTCATCCTCGACGCGGGCGATATGGTGACCGCCGATCTCAGGATCGTCAAGGCCTCCAACCTGCAGGCCGACGAGTCGGTGCTGACCGGGGAATCGCTTCCGGTGACAAAGTCCGCCGGCGCCGTCAGCGCCGATGCAGGCCTGGGCGACCGCTTCAGCATGGCGTTCAAGGGAACGGCGATCACGCAAGGCTCGGGCGAAGCCCTTGTCGTGGCCACCGGCATGGTCACCGAGATCGGCCGGATCAGCAATCTGGTGCAGAACGCGGAAAGCGAAGTGGCGCCGCTGGAAAGGCGGCTCGACCGGCTCGGTCACCGGCTGGTGTGGCTGACCTTCGGGCTCGCCGCGCTGACCATCGGCGCGGGCATCCTGCGCGGGCACGACCTGGTTGCGATGATCCAGACCGGCGTGGCGCTGGCGGTGGCCGCCGTGCCGGAGGGGCTTCCGGTGGTGGCCACGCTCTCGCTCGCGCGCGGCATGTGGCGGATGAGCCAGCGCAATGCGGTGATCACGCGGCTGTCTTCCGTCGAGACGCTGGGCGCCACCACGGTGATCCTCACCGACAAGACCGGAACGCTGACCGAAAACCGGATGACGGCGGTGCGCTACCTGCTCGATGGCGGCGAAGCCGGGCTCGAGGGCCACGAAAGCGAGCGCCACTTTGTCAACGCTGCGGCAGCAAACCCGCTTGATCCGGCCACCGGCGATGCTCTGATGTGGGCGATTAGGATCGGTGGGCTGTGCACCAATGCCGCACTGGGCGACGGCAGCAAGGAAGCACGGACAGGCGATCCGATGGAACTGGCGCTGCTGCAGGTGGCCGCGACAGCCGGGCTCACGCATGCAAGCCTTCTTGAGACCTATCCCGAAATCCGCGAACACGCCTTCGATCCTGTCGCCAAGATGATGGCGACGGTGCATGCCGATGGCGATCAGTACCTGGTCGCGGTCAAGGGCGCGCCCGAAGCCGTCATTGACAGCGCCACTCAGGTCTTGGGTCAGGGCGGAACGCGCCCGCTTGAAAAGGCGGCGCGAGAGGCGTGGAAAGAGCGCAGCGCGAAAGCCGCGCAGGAGGGGCTCAGGCTCCTCGGACTGGCCATGAAACACAGCGGCCAGGATGACGACGAGCCCTATGCGGGCCTGACCCTGGTGGGGCTTGTCTGCCTGGTCGATCCGGTGCGCGAGGATGTGCCCCCGGCGATTGCGGCGAGCCTTGCGGCAGGCGTGCGCGTCATCATGGTGACCGGCGACCACGCCGGCACGGCAGAGGCCATCGCCCGGGAGGCGGGGCTTGGCGACGGCCAACTCACCGTGATCGAGGGCCGCGACCTCGCCGGTATCGATGCTGACACTGTGAGCGACGAGGTTCGCGACCGCGTGCTTGGGGCCGATGTGTTCGCCCGCGTTGCGCCGGAAACCAAGCTGACGCTGGTGTCGATCTATCAGCAGGCCGGCCACGTGGTGGCAATGACCGGCGACGGCGTCAATGACGCCCCGGCGCTGAAGAAGGCCGATATCGGCATCGCCATGGGCAAGCGCGGCACCCAGGTTGCCCAGGAAGCCGCCCACATGGTGCTGCGCGACGACAAGTTCGCCACCATCATCATGGCCATGCGGCAGGGCCGGGTGATCTTCGACAACATCCGCAAATTCGTGGTCTATCTGATGAGCTGCAATGTCAGCGAGGTGCTGGTCGTCGGCCTCGCCGTGGGGGTCGGCCTGCCGATACCGCTGTTGCCGCTGCAGATCCTGTTTTTGAACCTCGTCACCGATGTGTTCCCCGCCTTCGCGCTGGGTCTGGGCAAGGGCGACGGCAACGTCATGCGCAAGCCGCCGCGAAATCCCAAGGAATCGATCCTGGACCGGTCTCGCTGGACCCAGATCGGCGTGCTTGGAACCGCGATCACCATCGCCACTCTCGGCGCCTTCCTGCTGTCGCTGTCCTGGCTGAAGCTCGACTCCGCCGCCAGCGTCACCGTGGCGTTCCTGACGCTGGCGCTGGCGCAATTGTGGAACGTGTTCAACATGCGCGATCCCGATGCGGGGCTGTTTGACAACGACGTCACTCGCAATCCCTATGTCTGGGGCGCGCTGGCGCTCTGCCTCGGTCTGATCGGCCTGGCGCTGTGGCTGCCGCAGCTTGCGGATCTTCTGGGACTGCCCGATCCGGGCAGTCAGGGGCTCGCGCTGGCATTTGTGGCAAGTCTCACGCCGCTGGCGCTGGGGCAGTTGTGGCTGGCGCTGATACGGTTCGGCAGGGCGTGAGGGCAGCCCCGCCTATCCCCTGAAGATCAGCGCCGCACCGGCTGCGATCAGCGTGAAGCCGCCCAGATGGTTCCAGCCGAGCGGCTCCTTAAGCACGACCACCGAGAAGCCGGCGAAGACGAAAAGCGTGATCACCTCCTGCATGGTCTTGAGCTCGGCCGCCGACCAGACCGCATGGCCGATGCGGTTGGCGGGCACGGCCAGGCAATACTCAAAGAAGGCGATGCCCCAGGACACCGCGATGACGATCAGGAGCGGCGTCGACTTGAACTTGAGATGGCCGTACCAGGCCAGCGTCATGAAGATGTTGGACACGGCCAGCAGCAGGACCGGCAGCCATTTGATGGCGAAGGGCGAGAGTGTCATGGGCGAGGGATTCCGGGAGCGGGATGCGATGCGGAATCACTGGAGATGTTTCGGGGCCGGCGTCAAGAGGCATCCGGCGGCTCCAGGGCCGCGACCGTTTGCTTTTCACCATGTCCGGAAGCAAGACCACGGCGCTCGAGGGGCAAGCCACCCCTCCTGCGCGCCCCGCCAGCCCGCCTCTGTCCCCTGATCAGCTCCACGCCGGGGTTCGAACAGCGCGAAGCCGCATGCCTTACCGTTTGGTTGCGACAAGGCCCAGATCCGGCAATGACGGAACATCCGAAAAATGCCGCTCGACGTCGAAACCCAACGCATCGACGAATCCGAGAAAATCATTCACGTCATCGGTAATATTGTAGTGGCCGATGTCCGGGGTCGGGCCATGGTTCATCTCCGACCAGAAGATCAGCCTGCATCCGGGCCTCGCGTAACGCGCAATATTGGCCATGACGAAGGGCCATTTCGGCGTATGATCGATGCAGTTGCGAACATAAATGACACCGTCGATGGCTGCTTCAAGATCCTTGATCGGCTTTGCCGCATCGACGGAAAGCAGCTTTGCGTTTTCGAAGACATGGCCGTCAAAGTGAAGCCTTTGATAGTCGATGATCTTCTGGCCCATCGGTTCAATGATGTAGGGCTCGGTTTCAGGGTCGAAGCCGAATATCACGGGACCGCAACTCGACCCGATCTCCAGATTCTGTCGCTGGCGCGCGTGCTCGCACATCGCCATCAACTCGTCCGGGTGATCCCGGAAGAAATATCTTTCCAGGCTTTTGCGTATGACGGAACGATCAGACTGAAGGGATGCGTAGTAGGACTTGAATGCATCCGTCTCCATGAACAGTCTGCAATGCTTGAACTCGAATTCCTGGGAGTTTTCCCATATTTTCAGTCTTTTGTGCTTGTTGATTCCAAGCAGTTCTTCCAGTTTCCGCATGGATTTGAGGCCTTCTGCGCGTCACGTCCCAAGTCTGCAAACAGGCCGACTTGCTTCCCTGTCTTGTACTCGCATTTGTGCTCCATCGTCGGCAAGGCTTTTGTACAAGTAACTGCGCTGATTGATCTTAAGGAGGCCTCCCTCAATACCCCACCGTCGCAGCCCCCGGCCGCCTCGGGTCGGACGCGCCGAGCAGCAGGCCTTTCTCGGCGTCGACATGGATCGACTGGGTCGAGCCCATGACGCTGCCGACCGTGATGCTGTGGCCCTTGGCCTCAAGGGCTGCCACCGTGTCGCGGCTCAGTCCGCCGTCCTCGCTGCGGATTGTGTCAGGCAGCCATTGATGGTGGACGCGCGCGGCGTGGCTCGCTTCGGCGACATTCATGCCGTGGTCGATCATGTTGGAAATCACCTGCAGCGTGGTGGTGATGATCTGCGAACCGCCGGGGCTGCCGGTGACCAGGAACGGCTTGCCGTCCTTGAGCACGATGGTCGGGCTCATCGAGGACAGCGGCCGCTTGCCCGGTTCCACCGCATTGGCGTCGCCGCCGATCAGGCCATAGGCGTTGGGCACGCCCGGTTTTGCGGAAAAATCATCCATCTCGTTGTTGAGCAGCACGCCGGTGCCGGCCGCGGTCATGCCCGACCCATAGGAGAAGTTCAGCGTGTAGGTGTTGGACACCGCATTGCCGTCCTTGTCGACCACGGAGAAATGCGTGGTCTGGTCGCTCTCGTAGGGCGCCAGATCGCCCGGCTTGATCGAGGCCGACGGCGTGGCGCGGTTCAAACTGATGCCATCGCGGATCTTCGCCGCATAGGCCTTCGAGATCAGTGCTGCGACCGGCACATCGACAAAATCAGGATCGCCCAGATATTCCGACCGGTCGGCATAGGCGCGCTTCATCGCCTCCGCCATCAGATGGATCGTGTCGGAGGAATTGTGCCCGAGAAAGCTGAGCGGATAGTCTTCCAGCACATTGAGGATCTGGATGATGTGGGTGCCGCCGGAGCTTGGCGGCGGCATCGAGACGATCTCGTGGCCGCGATAGGTTCCGCGGACCGGCTCGCGCAGCACCACCTTGTAATTCGCCAGATCCTCGAGACTCATCGCCCCGCCGGCCTCCTGCGCGGCAGCCGCGATCTTTTCCGCCACCTCGCCCTTGTAGAACCCGTCCGGCCCTTCCGCCGCGATCTTCTTGAGTGTTTCGGCCAGATCAGGCTGTTTGAACAGATCGCCGGGTTCATAGAAGCCACCATCCTCCTTGAAAAAGATCTCGGCCGAGGCCGGCCAGGCCTTCAGCCGCTTTTCCAACGCCTTGAGGCTGTCGGCCAGATCGGCGGTTACCACGATGCCCTCCTCGGCAAGCCTGATCGCGGGGGCAGCGGCTTCGGCCAGCGTCATCGTGCCATAGGTCTCCAGCGCCAGCTGCATGCCTGCCACGGTGCCGGGCACGCCGACGGCAAGCCCGGTGAAACGCGACAGATTGCTGTCGGCGTTGCCCTCCGCATCGAGATACATGTCGCGGCTGGCGCTCGATGGCGCCATCTCGCGGTAGTCGATGGCTTTCGTCTCGCCGGATCCCGCGTCATGCACCAGCATGAAGCCGCCGCCACCGAGGTTTCCGGCGCGGGGCAGAGTGACAGCCAGCGCCAGCGCCACGGCGACCCCGGCATCCACCGCATTGCCGCCATCCTTGAGCACCTGCAGCCCGACATCGGCCGCCACCGCCTCCTGCACCGAGACCATCGCATTCTTGGCCCAGACCGGATGCACCGCATCCATGGAGCTGTAGATCGCCGCTTCCTGGGCGGAGGCGCAAACGGGCGTGATGCTGATCAAGGCTGTGGCGAGGGCGGCGAGGGGGCGGAGCATCGGGGTGGTCCTTTCGAGACTGCCAGCATGTTCGGCGGGTGCGGCGCCGGAGCATCGATCCATCGAAAGCCAGATCGGCCGCGTCGTCAACCCGGAACGGCGCCTCATCCGGCGCGGCTTCGCGCAGCCTTGTCCCTGCTGCGGCGCGAATCTGCCCCTCCGCCCCTTTGCCGGGCGATGGCCGCACCCTATCTATGGTGCATGATCAAAGCCCGCATCCAGAGAGACTGACATGGCATTCCTCGGCATCATCGTGATCCTCGGAGTGCTGGCAGCCATCTATGCGCCGCAGTTCTGGATCGGCCACGTCATGCGCCGCCACGGCGCCGACCGGCCGGATTTCCCGGGAACGGGAGGCGAGATGGCGCAGCATCTGGTCGAACGGCTGCAGCTCGACGGCGTCGGCGTCGAGGCCACCGATGCCGGCGATCACTACGATCCCGAAAGCCGCACGGTGCGCCTGTCCAAGGCCAATTTCGATGGGGCGAGCCTTACCGCCGTGGCGGTCGCCGCCCACGAGGTCGGGCACGCGCTGCAGCACCATCGCGGCGAGCGCGGGCTGGCGCTCAGGCAGAAGCTGGTCGGCGTCGCCATGACGACCGACCGCATCGCCTCGATCTTCTTCATCGCTGCACCGGTGCTCGCCATCATGCTGCGCGCGCCAGGCGCCATGCTCGGCATGGCGCTGATCGGCATCGGCCTGCTCGCCATCCGCATCCTCGTGCATCTCGTCACGCTGCCGGTCGAATATGACGCGAGTTTCAACAAGGCGCTGCCGATCCTGCGCGAGGGCGGCTATTTGAGCGACGACGATCTCGCCGGCGCCCGTAGCGTGCTCAAGGCCGCAGCCTTCACCTATGTCGCCGCGGCGCTGATGAGCCTGCTCAATCTGGCGCGCTGGTTCCGGGTGCTGCGGTGAGGGGGGGCGGCGTGGAAGCTGCGAGGCAAGCGGATCATGCAGCAAGCTGGGGCATTCAGAGGCAGGACCTGCGAATTGATGGGAAAGGATGAACGCGTTATGGCCTCTTTGAACCCTTTGTCGGCTCTGGCTTCCTGGCTGGTATGGGAGTGGAGCGGACCTTTGCTACAGAAGCATCAAACGGCAACGCGCCAACACCGGACATCGTGAACGGCTCTCATGGCAGTTCTCGACCCCATTGCGGTCATTCATTGGCTTGATAGCGCGCCCGCTGACCTGACATTATTCCACAAATAAAACGTGTCGTAGGTTTCGGGAGATTTGCGAATTTAGGTTCAAGGCGCGCGGAGGCACCAAAGCATGTCAACTATAACCACTGGAGTTGAAAAGCAGTATAGCGATAGCCAAAAACTTGCTGCCCGCGCGCGGCTTAATCGCGAATATACGATTGCCGAAGTCGGCTGGTTTTCATGGGTGGCGAGGCAGTTACCTCTCAAAGGGGGAAATCGCATTCTGGATGTTGGCTGCGGCCCCGCGTGGTTCTGGGCGGCCACGGTGAAGGAACTTCCTGAAAAATTGGAACTGACGCTTTCCGATCTTTCTCCGGGCATGGTTCAGGAAGCCCTTGAGCGATGCCGGCCATTGCCTTTTGAGGCGGTCACAGGTCAGCAAGCCGACGTGATCGCCTTGCCATTCGAGGATGGTTCCTTTGATTCCGTCATAGCAATGCATGTGCTCTATCACTTGCCGGACCCGACGCATGGTATCGCAGAGATGTATCGCGTTTTGAAGCCGGGTGGCTTTCTTGCTGTGACGACGAACGGGGCAGGTCACATGCGCAAGATATATGAGTTGACGACCGTTCTCGGCAGTCCTCCCCAAGATCCGGGCGGTGCTGCTTTCGGCTTTGAAAAAGCTGAACGGTTCATGCAAGCCAAGTTCGGAAATGTCGCCATGACGCAGCATCCAGCTCGTCTACGAGTGACAGAGCCGGAAGACCTCTTTCTGGCGCTCACGTCCTATCCCCCCGCCGATCAGGCCAGCGAGGCGGAGCTTGCCGAGTTTCGGAATGCGATCGCGGAGGCGTTTCAGGCTGGTGACGGCGTGATTGAAGCAGAGAAGAAAAATGGGTTGTTCGTCAGCAGGAAAGTAGCCTAACCTGTCGCAATTCTTAAAGCTTGCTACTTTGCTGCGCTGAGCGACCTGATTAGGCGAGCGGCAGCTTCCAGAAAATTCAAAAGCAGGCAGAACGTCCAAAATGGGTGCGCGAATCAGCCGTTCCTGGAGCACCCATCGAAAGGCAGCAAAGGGCCGAGAGCACCAATGATGATTTTTCAACTTCGGGCGGGGAACTGCCATTCGTTGCAAATGCCAAGACAAAACATGTCTGGTCAAACACCAGGCCGCTGGTGCTCCGGCATATCCGAAACAAAACGGCATCCAGCGAACTTGGGGCAGTTCACGTTAAGTTTATGCAACCGACAGGGAGGCGAACCGTTGTTTGAGGTCAAACGAAATTGACCAACCAATGGAGAATACCAATGCGTAAACTAATTATAGCATCCGCCACAATTGCTGCTCTTACCGGCACCGCCCTCGCTCAGGATCAAAAATCGATGGTGCCGGAGATCAATATCGGCAGCGCGAAGATTGAAGGCAACATGATCACGGGCGTAGCAGTCAAGATGGACCGGCCAGGCTACCTGGTCATTCACAATGACGGTGCCGGCGCTCCCCCCTCCTCCTTGGGCCATATTGCCGTTTCCGAAGGTCTGAATTCCAATATCACCATCACCGCTGATGCACCGTTGGATCCGGCCACCAACATCTCGCTGATGTTGCACTACGAAACCAACGACAACACCACCTATGATTTCGGCCCGGGTGCAACCGACGTCGACACCCCTGTCCTGGCTGGCGAATCTGCAGTTTCGGTCTCGATGGGCGGAATGTAATTCACCAATTACAAGCCATTGAAAAATGGATTGCAAAGCGCGCCCCGCATGTCTGGGCGCGTTTTGCATTTGATCCGTCATTCCCCAATTGGATCGCCGTCCGACTTGGTCAATGACTGCTTTGGGCCGAAAGTGTCACTACCAGCTCATACCCCGAAGAGTACGAGTGGGACGGAGATCAGGTGCCTCCCGGTGCAGCTACCGGGCTCGTCGAAATCCGCAAATCCCAATTTGCATCTCCGGCTCACGCGAGTAGAAGGGACCCCGCCGGGCTCGGTTTGCGCAAAACCAGCCCCCAATACCGAAGGAATGCCCGTGAACGCCCCAGATCGTATCGAAGAGCTGCTGAACGCCTTGAGCGACGCATTCGCAAGCGGGTCGCTGGTCCGGCTCAAGCTTGGCGGCTATCACGGGGCCGAGCCGGAGCTGAAATCGGTCGAGATCAAGAAGATCGCCACCAAGGCGGGCGACAGATACTCCTTCACATACAAGTACAAGACCCGCGACACGATCAAGAATTTCGATGAACCCGAAGCGCTGGCGCTGCTGGGCGCGGGCCTTGCGACCGAGTTCCGCAGCGCCCAGCTTTCGACCACCGGCTTTGACATGCTGTTCGAGCGCAACGGCGAAAAGATGCGGCTCAAGCGCACCGAGGTGGAGGGCCGCGAGGCGCCCTCGACCGAGCACAACCGCGCCAAGAACCGGCCGCTGACCGAGACCGGCAAGCCCTGGCTGGCAGCGCTCGGCATTTCGGGCAAGAACGGCGCCATCCGCCATGACGCGCAGGACAAGTTCCGCCAGATCAACAAGATGGTGGAGATTTTTTCGCCGCTGATCGCCACGATCAAAGCCGAGCCCCCGCTGATCGTCGACATGGGGGCGGGCAAGGGCTATCTCGATTTCGCGCTTTACGACTATCTCGCCACCGTGGTGAACCGTCCCGTCCGCATCCTCGGCGTCGAGATGCGCGAGCAACTGGTGAATGACGGCAACGCCACGGCGCGGGCCTCGGGCTTTGCGGGCCTCAGTTTTCAGGCCGGCACCATCATGGACTACGACGCCTCGGGTGCCGACGCGGTGATCGCGCTGCACGCCTGCGACACGGCGACTGATGACGCCCTCTTCAAGGGCATCGGCGCCAGGGCCGCGCTGATCGCGGTGGCGCCGTGCTGCCACAAGCAGATCCGCCGGCAGATGGAGGCGGGCCAGGCCGACCACCGGCTTGAGCCGCTGCTCCGGCACGGCATCTTCCTCGAACGCCAGGCCGAGATGGCCACCGACACGCTGCGCGCCCTGCTGCTTGAACTCAACGGCTACCGCACCCGCGTGTTCGAATTCGTCTCCGACGCGCACACGCCCAAGAACAATCTGATCGTGGCTGAAAAGGACGGCCGGCAGGGCCGCGATCGCGACGCGGTGCTTAAGCAGATTGCCGAGATCAAGTCGATGTTCGGGATTGGCGAGCATTACTTGGAGGGGTTGCTCGGCGGGTGAGGGCCAAGATCCAGTGCCGTACGGTGTGACTTGACGGTATATCTTTGAAGATATATTTTGCCTTTGCATGAGGTACACGGTCAGATTCCATCCGGATTTCGTACCCGAATGGAAGGTCCTAAACATCGGCCTGAAGGAACTCGTCGGCGAGGTTCTCGATCATATCGAAGACGACGGACCGTATCTGGGCAGGCCGGAAGTCGATACGCTGAAGGGGTCCAGATTTCCCAATATGAAGGAAATCCGAGTGCGGTTCTTGAAAGAGGTCTGGCGTTTCGCATTCGCCTTTGATCCCGATCAGTCTGCCGTCATTCTTTGCGGAAATGACAAGCAGGGGGTGAACGAGGAGCTGTTCTACAGGCAGCTTATCGCCAAGGCCGATAAACGCTATGCATCATGGCTGAAGGAGACAGGGACATGAGTGTCGAGTGGAAAACACTGCGGGCCGAGCTTCCTCAGGATGTCCAGGAACGGCTGAACGCGAAGCGGAATGAGCGTCGCCTGGGCAAAAGCCTGGCGGAAGTGAGAAAGGCAATGGCGTTCACGCAGCAGGATGTGGCTGCAGGCGCTTCCATGACGCAAAATACCGTCTCAAAAATAGAGAATTCGGACGATGTCCTGATTTCATCCCTGGTGCGGTACATGCACTCCATTGGCGGCGGCGTCGAACTGATCCTCAAGACGCCGGATGGAAAAGCGACTCGTGTCGATTTCGATCCCGAAATCTACGTCAAGCAGACTGGATAAGGCTGCGCGGCGCCGCTCTGACCGCTACCTGAACAGCTGCAAAATCATGTCCGCCTGGGAATTGGCGATGGACAGGGACTGGATCGCCAGCTGCTTCTGCACCTGCAGGGCTTTCAGCCGGGTTGATTCCTCCGCCATGTCGGCGTCCACCAGGCGGCCCAGCGCTTTCTTGGAGACGTCGATCAGGGTCTTGGTGAAGGCTTCCTGCCGTTCGATGCCCTTGGCCTTGACCCCGAGCAGGGCATTGGCATCGATCAGGTCCTGTTCCATTTTGCTCATCGCCTGAACCATGCCGCTCAACTCATCGGCAGTGGTGTTGGCGTCGAGCGTGATCTGCTTTGCCGTTCCCGAAGTTCCCGTGCCGAGCAGGTAAAAGGTTTCCGCGGCGCCGCCCGCGGTTGTCACATCGTGATCCTTGGTCAGCAGTCCATTGCTGTTGTCGGCAGGGTCGATCAGCGTCGTCTGGCTCTTGTCGATCTCGATATAGCCAACGCTGGTAAAGCCGCCATAATTCTTGATCGAGGCCGGCATGCTGACGGTGCCGGGCGAGCCGTAGAGCCAGTTCTGGCCATTGAAGGACGAGCTTTGCGCAACATTCCTGAGCTGCTCTTTCAACTCGTCGAGTTCCCTGTTGACCTTTGTCTTGTCGACGCCGGGTTCGCTGGCAAGCACCAGCTTGGCCTTGATCTCGCTCACCAGGTCGACCGCCTGGCTCATCCCGGCTGAGGCGACATCGGTCATGGCGCGCGACAGGCCGAGCGCGTCGACAACCGCGCTCTTGGCCTTGATGTCGGAGCGCAGGGTGGTGGCGATCGACCAGTAGGCGGCATTGTCGGACGCATCATTGACCCGCAACCCGGTCGAGATGCGCTTCATCGAGGTTTCCATCTGCGCATCGATCAGCCGCAGCGTGGCAAGCGCGGTCATGGCTGTTCGGTTTGTGTGAATGCTTGTCATAGGTGCATTCCGGCAATGGAAAAAGTATAGCTCGTAAAAATCTACCCCTGATTGTATTTGCTCAATACTTAAGGATTTCTGAGCATGAGCTGAAAATATGCGGACTTCCGGGAACCGGTTCGCCTGACACGAGGCAACCACTTGGAATACGCAGGTTTCACGGCAAATGCAGAAGCAAGCCCGAACAACCCACACGCAGCTCAATTCCTGGTGTCGGCCCACGATTGGCTTCGGCCGATCCCGCACAAAAAACCGCCGGACAGTCCGTGGACCGTTCCGGCGGCTTTGGTGCACCTGTTTTCCTCCGCCCTGCCGGTCAAGGCAGGGAGGGCGTCAAACTCAGTTCGATTTCTGCAGCATGTTGCCGATGGCGTTGACCGCGTTGCCGACGTCGTCGATGGTTTTCTGCACCCTCTCGGCCTCCAGCTCGGCCTCGGTCCGGGGCCGGGCGGCTTCCTCGGCCGCGGCCCGGGCGGCTGCCTCCTCGGCCGCTTGCCGCTCCGCCCGTCGGCGGGCTGCGCGCACGGCAGCGGTTTCAGCCGCCTGCCTCTCGGCTTCCATCTCGGCGCGAACCTTTTCCTCGGCTTCGAGCTTGATCCGGGCCTCGCGCTCGGCCTGCACCCGCAGCGCCTCTTCCGCCTGCAGCCTTTCAAAATTCTCGTTTTCAGCTCGGGCTTTGGCCTCCGCCTCGGCCCGGGCGGCAGCGTCCTGGGCGGCCCTTGCGGCGGCCTCTTCCGCGGCCTTCTTTTCAGCCGCCATGTCAGCGCGGACCTTTTCCTCGGCCTCGAGCCTGATCCGCGCCTCGCGTTCGGCCCTGGCCTTCAGTTCCGCCTCTGCCTTGGCCTCGGCAGCGGCCTTCTCGGCTTCCGTGGGATCTTGTGGCGCGGCCTCGGTCGCTGCCGGCGCGGCATCCGTGCTGGCGTCCTGCTTTTTCTCGTCGCCGCAGGCAGCAAGAACAAGCGCGAGCGAGGTCACGGCAAGGAGTTTGCGGATCATGGGAAGTCCTTCCGGGGGTCACGCCGACATAGGCCGGCCGGTCTGTCTGAGACCCCTGTTGAACACGTCAATCCTGAATGTAGGGTTAACAGGCGGTTAAGGATGCACGCTGTCGAGCGCGACCTGTTCGGCTCGACCGCTGTTTCTTCGTCTTGAGAGCACTATTTTCCTAGCGAACCTGGTCCAGCGCCTGCCTCAACGCGTCATCGGTATAGGGCTTCTTCAACAACACGGCGTCGGCGTCGGCGCCGTCGGGGATTTCGTTCTGACCGGTGGCGAAAATGATTCCGGCAGCCGGTTTCAGCTGCCGGACCTGCCTCGCCAGGTCCCCGCCCTTCATGTCCGGCAGGCCGAGGTCGGTGACCAGAATGTCGAATTCCTGCGTCTCTGCCGCTTCCAGCGCCTCGGCAGCGGTGCCGGCCTCGATGACCTTGTGACCCATGTCTGCCAGGATATCCGCGGTGTTGATGCGGATCAGGGCCTCATCCTCGACCAGGATGATGGTCAGGGCGCCATTGGCTGTAGATGCGGCCGGTGCAACCGATGCCGGGTGAGTTTGTTGGGCAGCCGGCGATGGCTGATTTTGCTTGGCCGCCGGTGCGCGGCGCTGCTTCTTGTTGGCCAGCAGATGGCGGATGCGGCTGTCCAGCGCCTCGCGCGTGTAGGGCTTGGACAACAGTTCGACGCCCGGGTCGAGCTTGCCGCCATGCACGATCGAGTTCTCGGTGTAGCCGGAGGTGAACAGCACCACCAGGCCCGGCCTCAGCGCCTGGGCGATCTTGGCCATTTCCGGGCTTTTCAGTTGGCCCGGCATCACCACGTCGGTGAACAGCACATCCACATTGATGCCGCTTTCGATGACGGCAAGGCCGCTTTGGGCATCGCGCGCGGTCAGCACGTGGTATCCGAGGTCGTTCAGTGTCGCCACCACGGTGGCGCGGACATCGTCGTCGTCTTCCACCACCAGAACCGTCTCGGAGCCACCGGTCGCAGGCCCCACCTGAACCGGGTTGATTTCCTGATGCTCCGCGTCCAGCGAACGCGGCAGGTAGAGCTTCACCGTCGTGCCATGTCCCGGCTCGCTGTAGATCTTGATGTGGCCGCCCGACTGCTTGACGAAACCATAGACCATCGACAGGCCCAGCCCCGTGCCCTTGCCTTCGGGCTTGGTCGAAAAGAACGGCTCGAAGACCCGCTCGAGCGTGGCCCTGTCCATGCCCGAACCGGTGTCGGAGACGGCGATCATCACATAGTCGCCGCAGCTGACATCGTCATGGGCGGCGGTGTAGCTGTCGTCGAGGCTTGCATTGGCCGCCTCGATGGTCAGCTTGCCGGCACCCTCCATGGCGTCGCGGGCGTTGATGGCGAGGTTGAGCAGGGTGGTTTCCACCTGGGTCGGGTCGGCCGAGGTGTTCCACAGCCCTTCGGAGACGATGATCTCGCAGTCCACCGCTTCGCCCACCGAGCGGCACACGAGATCTTCGACGCCGCTGACGAAGCGGCCGACATTGATCACCTTCGGCTCCAGCGGCTGGCGGCGGCCGAAGGCCAGCAGCTGGCTTGCGAGCTTGGCGCCGCGCTCGACGCCCGCCAGCGCATTGGCGACGCGGCCTTCGGCGCGATCATTGCCGGCCACGTCCTTGGCCAGCAATTGCAGGTTTCCCGACACCACCTGCAGCAGATTGTTGAAGTCGTGCGCAATGCCGCCGGTCAGCTTGCCGATGGTTTCCATCTTCTGGGATTGCTGCAGCGCCTTTTCCGATTGCAGCAATTGCTCGGTGCGTTCGGCGATCCGGTCTTCCAGCGTGGCGTTGAGTTCGGCCAGCGCCGCCTCGTTGAGCTTGGCGTGCTCGATATCGGTGTTGGTTCCCACCCAGCGGCGGATGACGCCTTCCTCGGTCTTCACCGGCGTCGCCCGCACCACATGCCAGCGATAGGCGCCGTCATGACGGCGGATGCGGAATTCGGTCTGGTAGGTTTCGCCGGTGGCGATCGCGTCTGACCAGGCTGCGGCTGCGCCGGGAAAATCATCGGGATGCACGATCGCCGACCAGGCATCGCCATGGAGGCTTTCCCGCGCCTCGCCGCTGAAGGCCACCACCTGGTCGTTGAGCCAGTCAATCATGCCGTCCGGCGTTGCCGTCCAGACATGGTTGAGCATCGATTGCGCCAGCGTGCGGAACTCTTCCTCGCTGGCCTTGAGCGACATCTCCGCCCGCTTGCTGACGCTGATATCGTTGAACAGCACGGCGACCGTGTCCGATCCGTCGCTGTCGATGGCGAAGGCCTGAACCTGGTACCAGCGGTTGAGCGCGTCGGCAGGATACTCGATACTGACCGGTTCCCCGGTGCGCGCCACCTTGCCGTAGAGATCGAACCAGTGCTGCTCGTGGCCCGCGGCAACGTCGCGGCGGATCCGCTTGCCGACGGCATCCTCGATGCCGGTATGCCGGGCAAAGGCCTTGTTGACCTCGATGAACTCGTAATCGACCGGATTTCCCGCCTCATCCCAGATCATGCGGATGATGCAGAAGCCCGAGTCCAGGTTTTCGAACAGGGTGCGGAAACGCTCCTTCTGGGCCTGCGCCTCCATCTCCGCCTGCCTGCGGGCGGTGACGTCGAACAGCACGCCGGGAAACCTGACCGGCTTGCCGTCGTTGCCATCGACCAGCTTGCCCTGCGCCAGCACATGGCAGACCTCGCCGCCGGGGCGCAGCATCCGGTACTCGGCCGCATAGGCGCCGCCCGATTCGATGGTGCGGATCATCTCGGCGGCGACCCGCGCCCGGTCGTCCTCATGGATCCTGTTGATGAAGTCCTCGAGCGGCAGGCCGTGCTCGGCCTGGTGCGCATCCACGCCGAAGCTGCTGGCGAAACGGCTGTCGGTGAAGATCAGTTCGCCCGCCACGTCCCAGTTCCAGGCGCCCAGCACGTCGGCATTGGTCATGGTCAGGTCGAGCCGTTCCAGCAGATGCGTCGTGCGCGCGTTCCTCAGCGCCACCACGCGGCCTTCGTCGGGCGTGGAGACCGACACGGAATCGAGGTCGATCGGCCCGTCGACGCTGATGAAAAAACCCCGGTCGTCATAAATCTCGGAAAACGGCTGGCCGATGACCTTGCCGGCATCCCAGCCGAGCAGACGCTTGGCGCCCTCGCTCCAGCCAGTGATCAGATCGTCCTGATCAAGAAAGATGAGAGGCGCGGAAAGTGATGTGTCCATTCGGTCTTTCACTGGGCTGCGGCTGGCGCCGGAATGGGGTCAAATATACGTTCAGGATGCTGCTTTGTTTAGCATATTGCGCCGGGATGCCTAGATGCAGAATTTTGGGGGCGGGCAGGCGGCTTTTCGCCGTCATACCACCGGCACGCACGCCATACTGATATGCTGACACCTGTTGTCAGCATCGTTCACAGCCCTTCTCCATTCGCGCCGCCGCCTCTTTCTTTCGTCATCGACTCTGCCCATATTGCAGCCATGGCCAAATCCCCTGCGAAAAACACCCGTCCGGACGGGTCCGAGTTCGATACGACCGATTTCGATGGCTTCGAGGAAGCGCCGCAGCCGGCGCTTTCCGGCGCGCCGCTTTCTGCTTCGGGCTCGATCGCCGACTGGGCCGCCGATCTGGCGAAGGAAGCCGAGCTCGACGCCGTCAAGGCGCGGCGCAAGGCCGAGAACCGCGAGATCCGCTCCAAAGCCGGCAAGCACCGGCTGAAAGCGGGCAGGACCGAGGACACGTCGAAACCCGGCGCAGCCGAGGCCGCACCCGCAAAAAAGACCGCGCGCGGGACCTCCATCGGCTCCAGCAATGATCCGCGCGCCCGCGCCGCCGCCGGGCTCAACGCCGTGGCCGGGCTCGACATGTCGGTGGAGGAGGCGGAGGCCTCCGGTGCGACCAGCGCCAACACCGCCACCGTGCAGGCGCTGTCGGACCTGATCGAATCGGGCAACCCGCTGTTCAAGAACGGCAAGATGTGGACGCCGCACCGCCCGGCGCGGCCGGACAAGTCCGAGGGCGGCGTGCCGCTCAGGATGGTGACCGGCTACAAGCCCGCCGGCGACCAGCCGACCGCCATCGCCGACCTGGTGGCCGGCGCGAACGAGAACGAGCGCAACCAGGTGTTGTTGGGCGTCACCGGCTCGGGCAAGACCTTCACCATGGCCAAGGTGATCGAGGAGACCCAGCGTCCGGCCGTGATTCTCGCGCCCAACAAGACGCTCGCGGCCCAGCTCTATTCCGAGTTCAAGAACTTCTTTCCCGACAATGCGGTCGAGTATTTCGTCTCCTATTACGACTACTACCAGCCCGAGGCCTACGTGCCGCGCACCGACACCTTCATCGAGAAGGAATCGACCATCAACGAGCAGATCGACCGGATGCGCCACTCGGCCACCCGCGCGCTGATGGAGCGCGACGACGTCATCATCGTGGCTTCCGTCTCCTGCATCTACGGTATCGGTTCGGTGGAAACCTACACCGCCATGACCTTCCAGATGGCTGTCGGCGACCGCATCGACCAGCGGCAATTGCTGGCCGATCTGGTGGCGCAGCAGTACAAGCGCCGCGACATGGATTTTCAGCGCGGCTCGTTCCGGGTGCGCGGCGACACGATCGAGCTGTTCCCGGCCCACCTGGAAGACATGGCCTGGCGGATCACGCTGTTCGGCGACGAGATCGAGAGCATTTCCGAGTTCGACCCGCTCACCGGCCAGAAGACCGGCGACCTCAAGAGCGTCAAGATCTACGCCAACTCGCACTATGTCACCCCGCGCCCGACGCTGAACCAGGCCACCAAGCACATCCGCGAGGAGCTCAAGCATCGCCTCGCCGAGCTCGAATCCTCGGGCCGCCTGCTTGAAGCCCAGCGGCTGGAGCAGCGCACCCGCTTCGATCTCGAGATGCTCGAGGCCACCGGCGTCTGCCAGGGCATCGAGAACTACTCCCGTTACCTCACCGGCCGCGCGCCGGGCGAACCTCCTCCGACGTTGTTCGAATACATTCCCGACAATGCGCTGCTGTTCATCGACGAGAGCCATGTCTCGATCCCGCAGATCGGCGGCATGTATCGCGGCGACTTCCGCCGCAAGGCGACGCTGGCCGAGTACGGCTTCCGGCTGCCGTCCTGCCTGGACAACCGGCCGCTTCGGTTCGAGGAATGGGACGCGATGCGGCCCACCACCATCGCCGTCTCGGCGACGCCGGGCAGCTGGGAGATGGAGGCCGCCGGCGGTGTCTTCGCCGAGCAGGTGATCCGCCCCACCGGCCTGATCGACCCGCCGGTCGAGGTGCGTCCGGCCCGCGCCCAGGTCGACGACGTACTGGGCGAGATCCGCGCCACGGCCGAGGCCGGCTACCGCACGCTCTGCACCGTGCTGACCAAGCGCATGGCCGAGGACCTCACCGAATATCTGCACGAGCAGGGCGTCCGCGTGCGCTACATGCATTCCGACATCGACACGCTGGAGCGCATCGAGATCATCCGCGACCTGCGGCTGGGCGCGTTTGACGTGCTGGTCGGCATCAACCTGTTGCGCGAGGGGCTCGACATCCCGGAATGCGCGCTTGTGGCCATCCTCGACGCCGACAAGGAAGGGTTCCTGCGCTCCGAGACCTCGCTGATCCAGACCATCGGCCGCGCCGCCCGCAATGTCGACGGCAAGGTGATCCTCTATGCCGACAAGATCACCGGCTCGATGGAGCGGGCCATGGAGGAGACCTCGCGCCGCCGCGCCAAGCAGGCCGAATACAACACAGCCCACGGCATCACCCCGGAATCGGTCAAGGCCCACATTTCCGACATTCTCGATTCTGTCTACGAGCGCGACCATGTCCGCGCCTCGATCGCCATCCCCGGCGGCAAGGCCAAGGCCGGCGGCGAGGGCGCGCTGGTCGGCTCCAATCTCAAGGCGCATCTGGAGGCGCTGGAAAAACAGATGCGCGATTCCGCCGCCGACCTCGACTTCGAAACCGCCGCGCGGCTGCGCGACGAGATCAAGCGCCTGAAGGCCGTCGAGCTCGACCTGATGGACGACCCGATGGCGCGCGATGCGGGCATCGAGAACACCAGGGCCTCGCGAAAAGCCGCGGCGACGGGCAAGCCGGTGAAGGGCAAGGGCGGTCGCGGGCCAATCTCCCCCCTTGCGGGGGAGATGTCGCCGGAGGCGACAGAGGGGGGTAATCTCTCCTCACGCACCAGCCGCGAATTACCCCCCTCTGCCCCTGCCGGGGCATCTCCCCCGCAAGGGGGGAGATCGGGGGAATCCACCTCCTATTTCCGCAAACCGGATCTCGACGAAATGGGCACCTCGGGCGACCATGCGGTGCCGGCCGGCTCCGAGTCGAAATCCTATTTCCGAAAAAACGACCTCGACGAAATGACCGTCGGCCGCACCGAAAAGCCGATGCCCGGCAAGACCCCGGCCAAGCCCGCCGATCCCATCCTCAAACGAGCCAAGCCCGGCGCCGGCTCCTACGAGGACCCGGCCGACGCCGCCCGCCAAAAACGCCGCCCCGGCAAGACGGGCAGGCCGGGGAGGTGAGGGAGCTTGCCGCGAGTCAATCTCCCCCCTGGAGGGGGAGAATGGAATTTCAGCATAAATCAAAGGCTTACTGCGAGCTTGCGCATCCAATTGGATGCGCGGCGCTTGTAAGTGCTGGAAATTCCAAGAGAGGGGGCTTTTCCTGGCCACCGCTCCGAAGCTTCTCCCCGGAGCGGCGAGGAGAGGCGCGGCTGCATCCTCCCCGTCATCCCGGCCCCCGCGCCGGGATCCAGCAGCGCCTGCGTCTGCAGGCGCGGGAGACTCTTGGCAAACCTGCATTTTGTGAACGGTTTTTCAGGCTCGCGGACGCTCGCCTGCTGGATGCCGGATCGAGTCCGGCATGACGGAGCGTGGTTTCATCGCTGCGCAGCCGTCACCCCCCACCGCACCCGCAAATTTGCCTCCGCTCGCCGAAATTCCATGCTAGACATTGCTCAATCGCAATTCATCAGGACACCGCCATGAGCAGCCAGACCCGCACCATCGTCATCGCCATCATCGCCGTCGGCGCCGCCATCCTCGGCTACATGTATTATCAGGACCAGCAGACCACCGGCGTCGAGATCAAGATCGGCGAGGGCGGGATCTCGATCGAGGAGAACTAGGCGGCTGATTGATCTTCCCCGCAAGGGGGAGATTGGGGGCGTGATGCCTGACGCGTCCTCTCTCTCCCCTCGTGGGAGAGAAAGCGATTTCAGCACCTTGGCTTCAGCCAAGTGCTGGAAATCGCAAGTGAGGGGGTCTTGCTGAGAGGCAGGCCCGCGCCGCCTCACCACCGGCTGCGCCAGGCGCTCGATCTGTCTTCGCTCTCTTGGAGGGGCGAGACCGCCCGCCTGCAGCGGCCTCCAGTCCTGGCCGTCTGCCAAAACCCGGCATTTGACTCAAATCCCGGCCTTGCCGTTTACCCGGGCCAAACACCCGCGGCGCTAGATTTGCGGCTTGAACCCGCCCGTCAGCAAGGGAGCGCCAGAGCGATGTCCGCCGTCATGATCCAGTTCCCGCAGCCCGACATGCGGGCGAGCCCGGCGCGCCCCGCCGCCGGCCCCACCACAGGCCCGGCCGGGTCGCACGCCGTGCCGCCAGTTCCGCCACAAGTCCCGCCGCTGGCCGCGCCGCGGGTGCTGCCCGCCTGGCCGGGTCCCGGCACGATCAACCTGGCGGGCGAACTGCTCAGCCTGAGCGAAACCACCATCGCCACCACCGCCACCATCACGCTCCCCGAAACCGCCCCCGACTTCTGGGCCATGCTCGCCGCCGCGCTGCCGGCTGACCGGCCGGAGTAAGGGCAGCCCATTCTCCCCCTTGGAGGGGGAGAATGGAATTTCAGCATCTTGGCTTCAGCCAAGTGCTAGAAATGCCAAGAGAGGGGGTCTTTGTTTGGACGCCGCGGCCCCTCACCAACAAAATCTGAGGTTTGGCTGCGCCAATTCCTCGATTTTGTATCCTCTCCCCAGAGGGGCGAGGAGAGGGTGCGCGGGGTCTGGTTCAGCAGGCACGACATAAGCTGCTTGGCATGGGCTGCACTCTCGTCATGCGCACCATCTCCTGAGAGAGTGAAGTCTAGGGAGAAACCGCTCCCCTAAAGCCCTTGAAAAGTGAACAAAAAGAGAACATACAGGAAGTGAAATGTGAATTGGGAGTCTTTGAAAGCGAAGCCAACTTCACACAGCACATACATTTCATGTAAAGGTTGTATGTCGAAATTGGCTAACGGAAACACAACATGGCGCGACGTATTAAAATATCCTCATCTGTTTTGAACATAAGGCTTCATCCGCATCCAATTGGAGTATATGGAGATTTTTTTCAAGATATATTTAGACTACGTCAAATAGTTCGGCTTCACGGGGATCGACATGGAATGCTTTCTCTTTTGAATCTTAACGATATTGATCAGGGATCAATAAGTGGTACGATTACTACATTTGTAAATATTGAGGTGGATGGCGACTGGTTTGACGCTGTGAACCTGACAGAGGCAACTGATAATCAAATATCTAAGGTTAGTATTCCGGAGAATCTTCATCCGAACTCCGCGCAGTATTATTTTTATTTTGATGTCAAGCAACACAAGCTCTATGTGCAAAATTATTCAAAAGGTAAGATTTTAACTCCAAATCAAGCGCTAACCCTTTTTGGGTCTCTATCTAAAAATATTAATATTACACAGAAATACAATTTGGCAAGCATTAATTTGGTTCAAAGTAAATCTGCACTGGATAAGCTTTTTAAAATTGATAGAATAGATAGAATAATCGTCAGTATTTTAAAGCCAAATTCTGATATTCTGGCCGATGATTTTGAGGCTCAGATTGAGGAGCATTTGGCCAATTCACATGCTAGAAGTGTGACTGTTGCCTATCAGGCTGATCCTGGTCAGTCATTGGTTCCAGTCGAAGATATTAAGACCATTAGTAATGCTGCCCTTGAGAATGGAAATGTTGAAGTAATTGGACGAAATAATGGCCTGAGGGTCCACGAGTCGACTGAAGACAATCCACTTATTTTGCAAAATAAGTATGATCCTGATCACACATCAGAGGCACAGGCTTTCAAGCACCTCGTTAACGAACACAAGGGGTAATTTGTGTTGGCAAGTTATAGTCAATTCGGAAGCTTATTAAATAATATACGTCGTTATTTCTCCGACTACGGCGGATGGAAAAATACCGTATATTCACCGTTCGTTTCTATGTCTATAATTATTACATTTCTAAACTACAGTGGATGGATGAATTCAATATGGGTAGAGCAAAGTTTTGACCTGATCCCAAGTTTGTTGGGATTTAGTCTTGGAACATATGCTATATTGTTCAGCATTATAAGTGGAAGACTGAAAAGAGCGCTAAAGTTAGTTAAAAATATTCATGGTGTATCCTATTTGGATGAAGTAAACGCGACATTTTTCCATTTTATTTTTGTTCAGGTTTTTTGTTTGGTTTGGGCTTTCCTGTATAGTGGAACGTGGTATTACGATATTTTAATGAGCATAAGTAATTTAAAAATAACCAGTGGATTTGATGGCAGAGTAATGTTTTGTTATTTTCTAACAAAAAGTATTTTTTCTTTCATTGGAAATTTTCTACTTATATATTCGTTTCTTTTGGTTCTTGCTGCGGCGCTAATTATTTACAGAATAGCTGGAATTACTGATCCTAAGGATGGTTAGCTGGCTGGGCGTTAATTGATTGGCAGCTTTCGCAACTCCGCCATGATTGCATCTTCTTATATTCAACCCCCCCCCC